>Ga0228711_1000712_pt1 | contig 43772 bp, 36 predicted proteins | sample MedpolnodulmetaG_2_FD_177996 | JGI IMG/M metagenome (GOLD analysis project Ga0228711, IMG submission 177996) | Root nodule microbial communities from Medicago polymorpha collected in Santa Monica, California, United States - brown nodules | ecosystem: Host-associated > Plants > Roots > Nodule...
CCAGAAAGATAGATGAAGACTGCATGATACCATAAAAGATTTTGATCTTTATGTTAACTAATTAGTTGTAACTCTTAGAGATATTCATGTTACCATATTAGAGGCTATACATTTATGACTTTTATGTTATATATACATACATTTTTTATGATATGGTTAAATTTTATTTGATAAATAATAGTCTCAATTATAATGTGCCAAAATTATATATATTTCCCTTTAAATTTCTGACTTTATAATTTTTTTTTGACAAAATTTCTGACTTTATATATATATATTTTACTTTAAATTAATAAAAAAATGCTATCTAGAAAGGAAAAAGAAATCTAACAAAAAAAATAAAAAATAAATGCTTTTCCTAGCGCTTTTTTTTTATAAAGCGCTATCTAAACCTATTGTTACATAGCGCTTTTAAAACAAAAACGTTGTTTTTAAACCTGTCTTAGATGGCGTTTATTTATGAAAGAGCTCTCTAAGGAGAACCTTTGCTAGCGCTTTTTGATATAAAGTGCTATATAAACCCTGCTTTAGATAGCGCTTTATACAGAAAAAAGCGCTATATTACCTTTACCAGCGTCATTTACAATAGCGCTTCAAAAGCGCTATCTAAAGCCAAAAAAAAGCGCTATATAAACTCATTTTTGTAGTAGTGTAAGAACAATATAATTCAACTTAGAGCATGAAGTTGAACAAATATATACGATCAATTCAGGCCCTCTGATGATAATGTGAGACAAACAAAAAATTCATGACAAAAATATCATTCATTTTCCCGACTTTATTATCTTTAACACTTCTTTACTCAAACAAAATGGTCTAATGATTTGAAATTTGATTAGAAGAAGTAACTACAAACCCATCTTTATTATTTTGGTTAGATATCAAACTAAAGTACTGCTGATGAATTCGAACTTCAAATCTCATATTGACAATTTGATTCAAATGACTTAGTTTGATATTGAATATAATGGATTAGAGATGGTACACTGTATTTATGGATTATATGTATGCATCAATTTACCTAGAAACAAACTTAAGCAGAAATAAATAATGGTATATTAGACCCAAAAAAAAAATGGTACATGATTACCAAAAAATAAACAAGGGATCAAATTACACTAGTGTAACACTTAATAAAATTTACATTAATGTTTATAAATGTATCAAATAATTTCATAATTAAATTTTTTCTTCAAAAAAAAATATTAAATAAATTTTACTGAGTTGATATAAATGATATATTCTTTAAATTTTATAGTGAGTTTTTTTTTTTAAAATATTTAATTGGCATGCCTTCTAACAAGATTTTTCTATGTTAGGAATTTCAAAGCACTGTAGAATTTAAAACTAATAGTTTCTTCTTCTTCATACTTAAAGATTATAACATTAAAGTATTAAAGATTATAACTTATAATTTAAAGCACTGTAAAATTTAAAACTAATAATTTCAAAGCATTGTTTAATACTTACTTCATACTTACATTTGCCTTTTTTTTTCCTTCATATTTTGCATTAAAGATTATAACAAATGGACTATATCGAAGTATTGAGCATCCAGCAACAGTAAACTCTGAAAAGGAAAGGCTTTCAGTCGCTACATTCCCCAGCCTGAATCAAGATAGTATTGTAGGTCCTTTAGAGAGCTTAATTACTGAACAAACACCTCCGCAGTTCAGAAAAGTTAGAGTAGAGGAGTACTTCAAGAACTACTTTGCTCGTAAACTTGAAGGAAAGGCATACATTGATGTCATGCGAATAGAGCATGACTAAGTGATATAATTGTAATTTGTGACCATAATTGGGGAATCATAAAAAGGAAGTAGCCAAATCTCCATTTAACATATACTTGTAGCAATTACTGTTGGATGTATCTTTGCTGCTGCAATTTTCAATATTGTGATCCAATCCATGGACTTCAATTTTCCTTAGATAAACCACTGACTTTGCAATTTTCGTTAGATACATATACTTGTAAATTTTTATAATTCAACTCCTTAGATACATCACTGACTTTGTGCAAGGAAGTAGCCAAATCTCCATTTAACATATACTTGTAGCAATGACTATTAGATGTATCTTTGCTGCTGCTACTTAGCTCCATCTAAGGTTCAGCTCATACATGTTTAATTCAATTAAGACTTGATTATATATGTATAATTAAATAACTATATATCGGTAGCAATGTCTGTTATTGTTTTTAAGTTTAATTCTTTTCTTTTTTTTCTTTTATTAATTCTTTGTTTTTCTTTATTCAATGGTTCGGTGCAGAGGACGAGGTGGCAAGATTATACGCATAGGACGAAACGAACGACGACATGAGGGGGTTCGGTGCAGAGGACGAGGTGGCAAGATTACTTGGGGAAATAAGCCTTCCTTAATAAACATACCTTTCAGCTTCTCTAATGCCCAACAAAAGTTTTCTTTCTGCTCAGATTCCATGTAAGCAAATGCAACCGCAAATGTGCACTCTGTAGATGTCATACCTACAATTTCGAGCAACGGCAATTTGTATTTATTAGTTTTGTATGTGTTATCCATAATCAACACAATTGGAAACAAGTTCAACAACTTGATTGAATCTGGTCTCTGGATGCGCCCACATTATATCTCTCATTACATCTAAGTCATCTCTTTTTCTACTCCAACTGACATAATTTTTACCATCTATCAATGTTAGCAACTGTTGTATATTTTTTTTATTACCTCTCACCTTTTTTTCCTAGCGTACTCTTCTTATATATTTGTGTGATTCGAGTGACATTCTCTGGGTCTCTCTCTTGCAATGATAGAAGTATGTGTCTAGGTGGAACACGACGCTTTGCCAAATCTTCAACATGTTTATGTTCATCTGCATTTAGATGTCCCACAAATGCATGACCTTCCAATCTATCAGGTAACTCGTGGTTGTAAAATCCACATTTTACCTCAACCTTCCACCTGAGACCATCTTTCAACGGTGTCGATCTAATTTTGAATGGATAACCGCATTTTTTCGTAGCACTTTGTGTTGAACTTTCAGCTCGCTTGTACCTTCCACCCTTGTCACAACCCAAGATTAATTTATTACTTCTTCCTCTCTTTCCGGTCTCTTTATCTGATCTAGTAATGGTAATAGTCACTTTATTTCTAATTCTTATCTCCCTAGCTCAGCTTACAACAACATCTCTTGTATCAAACCTTTGTGTAGTTGTGAATGCAGCAGTGGTGTCTACACATGGTTATCTTTATCACATAATTGAGGTATGTTTGTAACTATTTAAAAATGATATACAAAAATAGAACTTTAGAAAAAGTGAAAAACTATAAAATAAATTTTTTAATAAGAAACTATTGCTAGAATGAAGATTTAAAAAAAATAATACAAACAAGTAATATAAGAAATGAGGACAATTATTTAGTATTGTAGTAATTAGCATAAACGTTTACGTGGAATCAAGAATAAGAAACTATTAAATTAAATGCACCGGAAAACAATCAATAAATGTTTCCGGTTGTTAGTTTACATTTTATAGAAATTTAATTGGTATTAACCAGTATGAACCGGAAAGCTAATCATACTAGTATCCGGATTTTTTTTGGAAAGGTATATATAAGTATTCCGAATTATTTTCGGAAAGGTATATATGAGTGTTCCGAAATTTTTTCGGAAACGTTTTATAGTGAAAAAAAAAGGGGAATAAGTACCTGAAAAAATATCATGTGGGGGTGAACTCATCCTGAATGAGGAGATGTTAAAAATGAGGGTGAAAAATTTATGTGTAAAAGATTATATAGTGAAAGGGGTAAAATTGAAATTTTAAAAAAATTGTTGGCGTGAAGGTATAAGTGTAGGGGTGTGAGGCATAACTTCCAGATAACCCACCTCTCTCTCTCAACTTACCACCTTCGATAAGCAACCTATCAGAAGAAAAACAAACATATGAAAACTATGACATTTTCCACTAATGATAGGTACAGGAACAGGAAGTATGATGTTTTATTTCCAAGGAACCACTTCCAAAATGAAAAACACCCATGCTAGTAGCTTCTCAAAAGAAACATAATTATTGAAACATATTAGATAATTTTGAGACTTCTTGATGGTCCACGCAACAGGTTGCCAAACCAAGGACATCACTAATCTAACCTGAAAAATAGATATCTTACTCATCAAATGCCCTTAGGCAACAAGATCTCAACCTAACCATCTAAAAATATAATACCAAACAAGAAAGACAAACTACAAGAACCAAATATTCAATTTCCAAACCATAAAAAACACATGAAGTGGCATCTTCATCTACAATCACCCTTCTTTTAAAGAGATTCTCTCGAGTAGGAATCCTATCTCGGAGAAACTACCAAGATAAGGTGATGACTTTGAGAGGAGCCCAATGCTTCAAACCTTAGCAAGGAGTGCTATCCTCTCAGGGTAGGCCAACGTTAACTGCTCCTCCTGAAAAAAGGGAATGGTACACTAAGTTAATTGAATAACTAACTACAAGATAAGCCCTCATCCAAGACCAGGGCTCATGAGCCGTTCCTAGGGTCACCATATTGATAATAATTAAAAGCCCATCTATCAAACCTTCTTCACGTACCCACTTAAGATCCCACACCCACTTAGCACCCATCCTCACACCCATACTCCCCACCAAACTATCTTGTTGCTCAAAAATATAGAACAAACCCATAAGTTGGTTTTTTGAGCCGATCCAAGTAACCTCCCTAAAAGAGTTATTATGGCCAATCCCGACCACCTTCACGACACTATTTGAAACCCAGTCATAAGAATAATCTATCGGGTTCTCCAGCAGCAAGATATCCTTCCATTAGGAAGAGGTGTTCCCAAGACCCTTCAATCACCCCCTAAGAAGAACAATGATTTTCTATATCCATATCTAGAAACACGAAGGTCCCTTAAAAAAACCTCCATCTCCAAAAATAATATGTTTGCGCCACTTACATCGAACATCTAGATTGACCATATGTAAATCCAGCACTCCAAGACAACCCTTGATTTTGGGAATACACACCTCATCCCAGCTAACCCATAAAAGAAATTTACCCTCTTTAGACCCATCCCACGCGTAATTTCTTTGACGACCAACAATATATGTCCAGACAACAGTCATCATCTTCAAGAAAGACATATAACACATGGGGGATTAAACTAAAAACAACGTGAAGAAAAATCCCCTTCTCAGCTTCTAAATAAAAGACACCATACTCACCAAATCCTCTTGGGCAACAATATCCTAACCTAACCACCTAAAAATATACTACCAAACAGGAAGAGACAAACAACAAGAATCAAATATATGGTTAGCCAATTCAACTGGCATGCGACAAAAAGCACAAAAAGTGGCAGCTTTATCTGCAATCACCCTTCTTTTAAAGAGATTCTCTCGAGGTGGTCTTAAACGCTAACTGCTCCTCTTTAAGAAAGGAGATGATACGAAGATTTAATTGAATGTCTACCAGACGAGTCCCCTTCTAAGACCACTAGTTAGGATCCATGTTTATGGTCACCATATTGATAATATTTAAGATCCCACTCCCACTAAGACCCATCCCTCATACCCATACTCCCCATCATACTATGTTGCTGCTAAAAAAATGGAGAACATATGCGGAAATTGGTTTTTAAGGTTATTTGAGCACTCCCAATTATCCTCGCAAAAGGAGGTATCATGGCCATTCGCGGTCAACTTTAAGACACCATTTAAAAACTAGTCAAAAGAAGAATTTTTTGTATTCTTCGACAACAAGACATTGTTCTACCAGAAAGAGGTTTTCCCAAAACCCTTTAATCACCCCCTAAGACGGAAAACGATCTTTCAAATCCATATCTAGAAGTGAGGAGGTCCCCTTACAAACCTCTATCTCCATAAATAATATGTCAGTCCCACCTACCATGAAAGGGTAGATTGACCATCCACAAATCCCTCACTCCAAGACCGACCTCCCTTTTGGGTTTACACACCCAATCCTAGCTAACCCACTAAAATTTCTTACCCTATTTGGACCGTTGAAGACCACCAATTTGTTTCTAGACAACAGACGCCATCTCAAGTAAGACATATAAAATATGGGGATCAAACTATTAACAACGTTAAGAAGAATCACCCTCTCATCTAGACTACGAAACATATGCCTCAAGGAGACCAGCCTTTTAGATAAAAGATCCATAAGCGGTTGCCAAGTTTGGGTGTTACGTGGATTACAACCATCAGAAAAACCAAGATACTTAAAGGGCAACGATCCAATTCTACATTGAAGAAAGTGCTCGGACATCTAAAGGAAAGAGCTTACTAATATTAACACCAATCATACTACTCTTAGTAAAATTTGCCCCCCTCCCCACCTGCATATTGAAGATACAAAACTGAGGTCTTCGAGGTTCCAATCATAAATCCAGTAAACACATTTTGGGCCTCCGCCTTTCTAATAGACCCACTAAGACCCATCAATTGATATATAATTTTTGTTATGGAAAGACTATAAATACTTTTCTGTAAATAATCTTGTATCAAATCATATTTGTTATATTGATGGTATAAATAGAAAAACAAGAATTGAATAGAGATGATCAGTGATCTCATTCAACTTAACGAGAAGTCTAGGTTCGAACTCAATCTTAGAAATTCAGCAATATTAAATCTCTTGAGGAAGAGTTTTACGACTCATTGCGGTCCTACCAAAGCTCGAGATATTAATCTCTACAATTGTACGCAAAGATATCCGTCCGATTTAAAATAGAAAAATATCTCGCAACATCCATTGTTTTGAGAGAAAATGAATGGAAAAAAAAATGTTAAAACAGACAAAATTTCGAAGTAGGGAGAGAATGATTGATGACCTCTATATTACATATGTCAAATTGACCAAGATTGAGACAAAATATTTTCTATGTATAAAACAATTGATTGATGCGGTGGGACTTGATCCAAAAAAATTCATGCGGTTTGCATTCTATAAATAAGGTTTAATTAGGAGAAAAGAGGCGATAGCATATTTTGCTTGTTATATATAACAAAGGAAATGGAAGGAATCAAGAATCCATCTGGAACTTCTCTTTTGGTACCATCAGTTCAAGAGTTATCTAAAGATGGGATGATTTCAACCGTTCCTCCAAGATACATTCAGCCTAATCATGAAGACTTGGTTCTCTCTGAAGTTAACACTAACCTTGAAATTCCAGTTATTGACATGCATAACTTGCTTTCAGAAGAATTTGGGAGTTCAGAATTGGCTAAGCTTCACGATGCTTGCAAAGATTGGGGATTCTTTCAGGTCTATTTTTTTTATATCTTCGTGAAAAATATAAAAATAATTTACCATGACCACTTTTATGATAAATGTTTTTACTATAAGCAAAAAAAAAAAAATTGACAAGTTTACTATAAGCACTTTGTTTTTTGAAGGAATGCTATAAGCACTTAAATATCGTGTTTATATAAACAAGATAAAAATGTATAGGAAAATGCTATCTGTGTCCAAGTTTTTAAGCAGCGGTCCCAGTATTGTCTTTTTTTAGTGGTGGTCGAGGTTTGAACCTTAAATCTTGCATATATTGCAGTGTCCTTAACAACTAAGCTAAGCTTACGAGGACGGTCACAGTATTGCCTAAGTGAACTGCAAAGAATTATTGTCAAAGCCAAATACTACTATTGTCGTAATTTAAAATGGACACACAAATGTGCGGCCACAAATAGGAAATCTTTTACTCCTAAAAAGTTATATATGATATGTCAATCCTAAAAAATTTCAAAATAATATTTAAGATTAAATTAGTGATTGAAATTGATATTGAATTTTAACGACTCTAGCACATACGAGACAAAATTAGGAATGAATTTAATGTTTTTCTGTCATTAATTAAACTGTTTAGTAATATTAATTTATTCTTAAAAAAAAAAGTAATATAATATTAATTTATTTTTTGTTTATTTATTCTTATTGTACTATAGCTGGTAAACCATGGTGTTAGTTCTTCTTTGGTGGAGAAAATAAAGTCGGAGATACAAGATTTCTTCAACCTTCCAATGTCAGAGAAGAAAAAGTTTTGGCAAACTCCCCAACATATGGAGGGATTTGGACAAGCATTTGTTTTTAGTGAAGAACAGAAACTTGATTGGGCTGATATGTTTTATATGACAACCCTTCCTAAACAGTCTAGGATGCCGCACTTATTTCCACAACTTCCTCATCCTTTAAGGTAATTTTTCTTACTTTTGTGTATAATTTTTATATTACATTTAACTCGTCCCCCATAAATAAATGTTATTGTATTGTAAGATGAAGAATGTCAGGTTTTATAAACTCGTTTTAAGTTTTATCTCTATTCAATATGCGATTTGAGTTTTTGTCAATATTGATTGCTCTTTATCATGCAGGGACACACTAGAGTTATACTTGCAAGAAATGAAAAACATAGCCATGGTTATTGTTTGTCATATTGAAAAAGCATTAAAGATTAAGGAAAATGAAATAAGGGAGTTGTTTGAGGATGGGATACAAATGATGAGGATGAACTTTTACCCTCCTTGTCCTCAGCCAGAAAAGGTTATTGGCCTCACAAATCATTCGGATCCTCAAGGTGTTACTCTCCTCCTACAACTCAATGAAGTAGAAGGTCTCCAAATAAGGAAGGATGGTATGTGGGTTCCTGTTAAGCCCATGCCTAATGCGTTCATTGTCAACATTGGGGACGTGCTAGAGGTAAAAAAAATCCATTCATATATCAAACAATTTATAGTGCTCAATGATTTAAATAGAGCTTGTTGAATAAATAAATAAATAAATAAATAAATAAATAGCACTAATTCAACGCCGACTAAAGATAAGGTGAGGATAGAGATAGTGTCTATTTGGATTGACGGTAAGTTTGACAAAAATACGATGATTTTGATGAAAATGTAAAGTATAATTTTAGCTTAAATGGTCATGGCCCATCGTGATTTCATTGATGTCGCCCAATCCAAACATGCAAGTAATAAAGTGAACAAACGATTAAAAAATCTCATTTGTGCAATTTTTTGTTTGTCTTAGTATATTCCGGTTCCTTGAGAAAATATATCTTGATTATCTAGAGTTTAGTTAGGACATAAGTTTTATCTATTTTCATCAAGAGATCGAATTCAAAAGTGTTCTAGATGAATTCGACCATACCCAAAACTAATTATTTATTGCAAAATGTTTCATGGACACTCATCCACACCATTGACACCTTGAGTGAGAAAGAAAGAGTAGTGAAGATGTGATAGATGTTACATGTTAATGATGTTATGGAAAAAGAGAGATAAGGAGAAAATGAAGTGTTGAATTAGTGTATAGGAATCATGGATGTTTAACTATCATCATTGTTATTTATTTGAGTCAAACCACTTAATTGTTGGTTTGATATCGGATATAATGGAATAAATTAATAGATTGTAAAAGAGACCGAATGATGGTTAATAGCTTATAAACTCTGCATCAATTTACTTATAAACTCTTTGTTAAAAGTAAATTCAGGTTACTAAGATGAATAAATTATTTGAGATATTGGCATGGCATTTATATTTTAAAAATTTAGCACTAATATTGTTTTCTTTCTAAGATCTACTTACATTACACTTACCGTTGGTTTTGTTTTTCATGCTTTACATCGAAAGATATTAACAAATGGAATATATCGAAGTATTGAACACCGAGCAATAGTGGACTCTAAAAAGGAAAGGCTTTCAATTGCTACATTCCACAGCTTGAATCAAGATGGTATTGTAGGTCCTTTGGAGAGCTTAATCACCGAAGAAACACCACCTCGGTTCAAAAAAGTTGGAGTAGATGAATACTTCAAGAACTTCTTTGCTCGTAAACTTGAAGGAAAGGCCTTCATCGATGACATGAGAATAGAGCATGACGATTGAATTTGATAAATTATAGGGAATTAACAGAAACATACACATATTGAAAAGTTTGTGTTATCATATATGGCTTTCATTAGTGCATGATATTATAAAATAAGAGAGTTGTGTCACTATAATCGTATAGGCTACCATAAGAATAAAGATGAATTACTCTCACCCTAATGTATGTTTGATGCATTTGCATTTAATTATATAGTAATCCTATATTCCTAAATACATATCACATTTATATTCCTAAATACATATCAAGTGTTCTCTTAGTGAGCCTCTCCTCTTGATGGCAAGTGTATCAAGTTGTTTGAATCAGTCCAAGATTGAAATTCTTCTGTTGGAAGTCTTGTAGGATTAAAATTACCTCTATGTTCATGAGCTCCCAAATTAGAGTTAAAATCTCCTATAAAGCACCGGGGTAAAACATGTTGGGACTGCAACATAGTTTAAAGTGCTCCATGTTGGAGAACGAATACCACTCACAATCGAAAATAAAATGTTTTTTTCTCCAATATTCCGGAGACAATCCATAGATCTTAACCCATACTTGAGTAGAAGGGTTGTTTTGAAGTTTTAGGGTTAAAATCTTTTGATCAGAGAAATAATTGTAGAAAACTAGGGTTTATATTCCATGAATCTAAGGATCCAACCTTCGTAACATCCTCTAGAGTTGAAAAAGTAAATTCAAAGAAACCCTTACTTAGAGATATGACTAAAATTTATAACTTTGATAAATCCTTCTAATATGTAAAAGCTTTGTTTTCGAAGAAGTCGGACTAGTCCATATTTTTTATATAAAATTTATTTATTTTGATTCATATTAAACAATGCCTTAAAGGTATTTGTCACACCATCCGATCACTATTATAAGCAAAAGTCTATATTTTAGATTCATTCAATTAATGATGTTATGGTCTTTATTATAGATCACATACATCATTTAATGAATGAATCTGAAATGTTGATTTTTGCTTATCATAGTGACCGGAGGGTGTACTCTGTATGTATCCTTTTAATTGTCACATTTGAATTATGCACGGTTCTTAAAAGAATGATTAGTTTGACTGATTTTAATAGTAAAAGTTATATCATTTGCTAAAGTAATGTTATTAATTGCAGTTAGTGGAGTGGTTAAATGAAGTGAAATTCAATAAATAAATGTATATGAATGAAAAAAATACATTGACAACTATTTTAAAACCGAGAAAAATAATAGATGTGACAATTATTACAAGTCTTCTTTTCTATTTTTTCTTGTCTCAAACTATTTGTCCATTTTATATTATCAATACAGTATTTATTATTATTTTTCACTAACATACTTTTATTTATTTCATTTCAATTATCTATAACTACTTCATTAAGTATAATTAATAAATGCGTTTTATTAAATAATACTACATACTTTGCCATTAAAATCAACACTATTAATTATTTTCTTTATAACCGTGTAAAACTCAAATGAAAAAAACAAATTAACCCATTGGGGTTGACACCAAAAAGAATCGAAGTTAAGACCTTGAGAGAAACATACTTTAAAGTACCAAACCAACAACACCGGAGACGGAAGTAGTTAGTTTTATGGAAAATGTTAAAGAGTGTCATTAGAGCATTGATTAACAAAATAAAAATAGAAATATTGCATTAGAAAATTGTAAAAATTGATGAATTTAACTTCTTCTTTTTTGACAAATCAATTTAACTTTTTAAAAGTTAAAATATTGTTAAATCTTATACAAACTTACTACTTTTGGTTTCCTTAGCAAGTGTCATAAGGACACCTATTAGTATAACCCTAAATCACCTAAGACGAAAGTAGTTAGTTTAGTTTTATTTATAATTGAGACCACAAAGAGAGTGTGTGTTCAACCAAGATTAGGGATGGGAATAGGTCAGGCTGGCCTACAAGAGCCTACGAGAGGTCAGGTCAGACCAGGCTTTTTTCTTAAATAGAGAAGACCTTGCCTTTTTTAGAAGCCTATTTAACTTAAAAGGCTAGGCCACAGGCTTTCAAAAAGTCTCTTAAGCCTATTAGGCCGACCTATTTAAGTAAATATGAAGCCTATTAGGTAAAAATATCTATTCATTTATTAAACATTTTGTAGTGTCATATGATTTAACTAGACCATAATTCAAACGGAGCTTGCTATATAAGTAAGTAGCATCAATTCAAGGTTAATTAAAGACAAGGTGAGGATAGAAATAATATATGTGGATCATCGTAATTGAAGTGATGTTACCTCCAAGCTCCAATCCAAACATGCAAGTAATGGAGGGGGATATATTGACTGACTCCAAGTGTAAAAGTGAGTGTTTATAATTACTCCTAATATTAACCATTGACTTAATTTGTTATTAATCAATGGTTAGGATTAAATATTAATTATTCCTCACGTGATATGTATAAACGGTATACAATATATCCAGAAACCCTATCGCTTTCACATTGTGTAACGTGAGAATTTGGATTCTCTTCATTGAAAATTCTCTTAGGTTTTGTCAATTGGAATCTCAACCATCAAACATGAGAGCGAAATTGGTTTGGTAAAAAGAATGATGAAAATTGAAAATGTAGAAAACTTGAGAGAATTTTCAATAAAGATAATCCATATCCACACCGTGATTATGTACCACGTTTGAAATAAAAACACTTCTTTGAATTTTTTTTTCTTGTTGGTCTAGGTCAAAACACTTCTCTGAATTTTAAATGTGAGAAAGTGGAATTAGGTATTGTATTGAAAGTATACTTTTTTTTTTATTAAATCGGGTATTTGTCATTTCACCAAGATGGGGTATTCTTGCAATGGAGCAAACAAAATGGTAGCTCAAATTTATTAGAGGATAGTTCTTTTGCCTTGAATATTCATGGATCGAAACATGATATCCACGACCGTCTCAATCAAATCGGAGGCCCTGCTATAATATTATAAATGAGACCCTAATAAAAAAAACAGCAAATTTTTTTAAGTTCGTATAAACGCTTTATTAGTTCGCACACTTGATTAGCTTTGACTGAGGGATGCTGGGTGGTATAAGAATGTATTAGCTTATTGCACATCTCCATGGAATAAGGCATTATTCACATCAAGTTGGTGACGGAACCAATGGTTTATAGATGCTAATGCGATTACTAATTTGATAGTTGTAAATTTAGAAACAGAAGAGTAGTATGTATAAAAATAGTCTAATCCCTTAATCTTATTGTAACCTTTTTCTACTAACCTTCCTTTGTATCTCTCTGTAGTTCCATGAGCATGGTGCTTCATCTTGTATATCCATTTTCACCATATAGGCTAAACATGACAAGGTATATCAACTAGTTTCCAGGTTTCAGTCTTTTAAAGAGGATGAAGTTCAACTTGGATACCTTGCTTCCAACAATGAATCTAGCATGCCTCACCATAGGTTTTCAGTTTAGTGTGATTAGTGAGAGACAAAGAAAAATTATAATGAGAATCAGACAAGTATGAGATAGAAAACGAGATATAAGATATGTGACATTAAATGAATTAGTTTGAGTGTCATGTGATGAACTACAAATATATTCTTGTAGATATGATGGAGTGGGTTTAATTCTAGACAAGTAAGAATGATACTTGGAACATGATGGGGTGTAAGGTTAGGTCAAGGATGGAGGATGTAATCATCAATGCCATTAAGAGATATAAAAGATGATGGTAAAATGGGAGGTTTAGGAGTATGTGAAGAAGTAGGAAAATATTACTATGTAGTGATGGCATAAGGATGACTATTTGTATATGATAATATTTGTTCATGGAAAGAAAATTTGATTTGGAGTAAATGTCAAACAAAACATAACCTCTGACATCTAACTTGTATGCCAAGAAAAAAAAAATTCTAGCTCTCGGTTGTAATTTTGTTATGTGGGATTAAAGGGTTGAAGCATAACACAAAAACCTAAAGACTTTGAGTGTGTGAGTATTTGTTATAGTGTCAATAAGAACCTGATAGCATGATTTGTGGTCAAGTAAGGTTCTTGTAACTCAGTTAATGAGGAACACAACATGTAAAACATCATAAGACCAAAAAAAATTATGTAACTTAGGTTGAAACAAAAGTTTCCAGGTTTGTGTCTCTTCAAAAGCATGAACCACAACAGAATTACCATTAGGTAGACTAACACTAACATGTTGAATATGATAAAAAGAACTAAAATGTTGAATAGAAGAACAAAAATGTTCATTGGCTCCTAAGTCAATAAGCCAAATACGAGGTTTAATATTTTATGAGCAAGAAATAACAGTGTTTATACCTGAAGAATGAGATTCAAGAGGTGAATAATCATTGTGAACTGAAGTGGAAGATGTGACATGGTTTGAACTTGGAACAAATGAGATAGATGCCGAGGGAAACACATTTTCTTGTTAAATAAAAAATACAAGATGTGCATAATGCTCTTGAGTTAGACAATAATTGGAAATAGGTGAAACTCCCTTAACGTTACCTTGTGTTGGCTTAGCTAGAGAAGCATAACAAAAAGAAGCATTCACAAAAGAATAAGATTTGTTAAAATTTGGATGGCAATGCTTATGGTAACAAAACTCAAGTGTGTGGCCATGTTTATTGCAATATGTGCAATATCTTGAAGATTTCGTACTAAGAGGAAAAACAGATAAACCTTTGTCAACCTTGTGGCTTTCTTGCCTCAAAAGCATTAACAAGAATGCTAGATTCATCAAGAGAAGAAGGTATAAGGATGGCCGTATTGTTGTTTTCTTCTTCGATTACCAGATAATAGACTTTGTTGATAGATAGAAGTAGTTCCATGAGGAGAACTTAAGTCTTAACAACGACAAAATGCTCATTCAACCTAGTCAATAATTATATAACTTTATCCTTCAACAATAATTATGTGTGGAACCTATAGCTTCATAGCGGAAATGATGAGGAGTAGTACAATTTGGCATAGGTATGTGTGAGTAAAGTTTTTGCCGCAAAGTCTTCATTTTAGCGAAGTAATCAATGACAAGTTTTGAACCTAAAATTGCAATACAAATTCGATATGCCTTTAAAAGTCTTTCTTTGTATCCTTCCTAAACATCAATTCCATGTTCATGCAAGTTTGTACAATGTGTTGAGATACATAATTAATAATCCAAGAGCGAATGAGATGGTTATATCACTCTCATAAACCTCGATTTTAGTCAGCACTATCTAGAATGGAAATGGACTCATCAATGTAAGCCAACTTGTTCTTTGCACCAAGAGCTCGTTGCATAGACCTGCTCCAATCAAGTTAATTGGATCCAGTGAGTAAAGGAATAATGGTGATTGAATTTCATCCTTCACTCGGATGGACATAAAAGATTGAATAAGCGTTGGCTTGTTGATGTTGAACTGCAACTAGAATTTGACGAGGAGGCATATGAATGATAAGGAAAACGTTTGAGAAAAGTAAAAGCTGAGAATTTGATGAATATTGAAGGTAAATCCATCAAAGAATGTTAAAAAAAATAACAAACAAAGAGAATTTAATGTACAATCAAACAAAATCTTGATGAATCAAGATGAGATTCTTCAAAAATTATGAAGTATCATGATCAAGATGAAGAAGATCGAAGATAAAAACACAAATCGTGATGAATCACTATCAAAACAGGGAGTTATTTGCTGAAAATGGATGAGAATCAACAAAGATCAAAGAACCACGATGATCGCAACATAAGCAAAAAAAAAAAATAAGTTGTTAAGATTGTAACTAACTTCTCTCGCTATAGATGAAAACTGATACCATATTATGAAGTGAATGAAACATTGTAATTTCCATTAATGATCCATGAATTTACAACATGTATTTATATAGAAATGATCCTATTCATAAGCTATCATGTACTAGCAAGAATCTAACACTAGAATCATACAATACATAGTTAACTTATGTTGTAAGTAACACATATCGACTAACTACTTTGATGCTTTTAGCTCATGGTGCAATAAATTTGTTGAACTTCAAATGCATCCCACTAAATTACATATACCTCATATAAATTTAGTGGGACCCATTTAAAATCCAATCAACTAGAGATATTGTGTTGGAAAAAAATGTTTTCCTAGCATAATTCATATATAACTTTCAAATCACTAGAGATTGCCATTTATTTTCACAATTTAGAACTAATTTTCTTTCTAAATATGATATATTTACATCACACTGTTTTGTTTTTCATTCTTTACATCGAAGATTATGACAAATCGAATATATCGAAGTATTGAGCCCGAGCAACAGTGAACTCTAAAAAGGAAAGGCTTTCGATTGCTATGTTCCACGGCTTGAAACAAGATAGTATTGTAGGTCCTGTGGCGAGCTTAATTACTGAAAAAACACCACCGCAGTTTAAAAAAGTTGGAGTAGAGGAATACTTTAAGAACTTCTTTGCTCGTAAACTTGAAGGAAAGTCATTCATCGATGACATGAGATTAGATCATGACAATTGAATTTAACAAATTGTAGAGAATAAACACAACTATGTACTTGTAATTTAAAAGATAGTGCATGCCATTATAAAACCAGAGAGTTGTATCACTATAATAATATATTATAATGAAAATAAAGATGTTTAAATTTCATCCTAATCACTTTATAGTGTCCTGGAAGTTACACAACATGTGGATAAATTGTTTGTTAGGTAATCTTCAGGTTGTTGACTCACACACACACAAGGAAATGAGTGTGCAGATAAGCTTGCAAATCATGGTCCCTGTATTGTTGGTACATCTTGGAGGGATGACTGTCCTCGTTTCGTTCGAAAGGATTTTTTTTAGGGATTGGTTTGGTTTTCCAATCTACTGTTTCCCTTAGTCTTCTTTTATTTTTGCTTTTTTCCTTTCTTTTTATTTTTTTTTTCCACCGTTATGGGTTATGTTTGGGCCCCATCTTCCATTGTATTTTCTCTTTATTTATATATGATATAATATCAGGAGTATGTTTTCAGATGACTTTTGATTGTTACGAGTGTCAACCTAGTTGGGATATGTCTTACGACCAATTTGATGCATGTACATACTTTTGACTTAGGAAAAAAATACAAATTAGATAATATTATGTACTTCATCTCTTTTTTTGTCGAAATATTACTTCATCTCTTGTGCTTAAGATTTACCAAAAAATAGTGAGTCACTACCCCAAAAAAAGGCTTCAACAACGCCTTTTTTTGGCCTTTTAAGCGATATTAAAGCCACTGCTATTGTAAGTGTACCTTCTTTATGATCCCTACTGTATGATAAATTTTGGCACTTTCAAAAAGGTTTTTTGTATATAATCCAATAGCAGTTTGAGAAAAAGAGCAATATAGGCCCTAAGTTTAATAGTTTTTCTTTTAAAAAGCGTTGTCATAGGACATATCTTTAATAGCGCTTACCTAGTTACCTTACAAAGTGCTATTAAAATGCCACTTTTTTTATATTAATGTTGTTTGCAACCCAAGTGCAGTCATATTCTTCTCAGATTGCAGATATCAAAAAACTACATTCAATTTTTAATATCAAATAACATTTCAATTACTAATTGATCCAAAAACTTGTCTAAAAATATTATAATAACAATCATTTGTTTAGTAAAAGTTGAAATAAATTAGTCATTTATTTCAGAACGGAGGGAACAAAAGATGACTATAAACTCATCGAGCTAACTTATATGTCATTCTCTATTTGTATAGTCGACATAAATATTATATCAAGAACACTGCAAAAAGATCCTCTCAAAGTAAAACTCTAGAAAAAGATATCCATTTACTTTTTACGGAATAATATTTTTTTAGATATATCCATTTTCTTTTTACAAAACAAACTAGATTTTAAGAATAATATTTTTTTAGATAAACGAAATCGTAAAGCCATTGAAAACTCACACACGTAAATGAAGGTATTGGGGTTTGATTCTGGTCATAATGTTCAGTCTAACAATTTTGATAATTTTGTCGGTCAAGTTAGGACTTTTGGACTCAAGAAAAATATTTAAATAAGAAAAATATTTTTTATCAAAAAAATCATAACGATTTTTAAAAACAGTATAATTATTAAAAAAAAATGTCTTATTAGAAATATATTTTTATAGAAAAAGTCAAGCATGTAATAAGACACATGTTGAGAGAGACAAAAGAATAGATAAAACCCTGCACATAAATAGGACTAAAATTTAAAAGAGAAAGCATTTGTTGACACCACATCCATCCAACTCACATATGTTCTCTCTCTTGATTTCTCTTATGTCTCTTTGTTTTGTGTCTATCCCAAATGTAGAATTAATGGACGAGGGTTCTAAGTATCACCCACCATATATAAGCATAACTTCTATTAGGGTACTCTTTTTTTTACTCCAATAATGGAGCTAAGGAAGCATACCCTTTGTTTGAAATTATGTGCAGTTGCATGTTTATATCTATTGTTGGAAGTGAATGCATTATTGAATGATCAAGATTATATATCAGCCATTGGAGATCCTGGTATGAAAAGAGATGGCTTGAGAGTTGCTATTGAGTCGTGGAATCAATGCAATGAGGTTGGAAAAGAAGCACCAAACATGGGAAGTCCAAGAATGGCTGATTGCTTTGATATCAAATACCATAAACATCAAAGTAAGTGACCATTTAAAATATAGAGTAGGCTTATTTGCATTGTTTACTTGAGTATTGCAATTTGGCTCTCACATTTTGAAGTGGTTTGGGTCCCTATGTTTTCCCTTTGTGATTTTGATAGTACTATTCTCATGGTTTTTCCAACATTTACGTTGAGTTATTAACGTTAATTGATACGATATCCAAATATGAGAGATATGATTGTCACGTCAATTAATAATATGACTTAGCATAAATTGTGGAGGAAGTTGGAAAGAAGATCAACATTTGCTCGATTACAATCACAAATATAAAAAAATTGGACACACATTATTTTTTAGAGAAAAAAAAATTTGGACACACATAATCATACATATTAATTACTAATTATTTAGAAACATATATTATTTAATTATTTTTTCTTTTTTTACTTATTTGTGTGTGGACAAATCAAAATGATTTGTAGTTGTGATCAAGCAAATCTTATTATGGGAAAACACTACCAAATCACATAGAAAAATAAACATGAGAAGTCAAAAATACTCAATAAAATAGACTTTCAAAGTTGTACAGTTGTGATATTTGACGGATCAAAAGTGAAATTAAGTCTTAATTATTATTTATTTTTTTGAGGAATTAAGTCTTAATTATAACCACTTCTAAATTCATAGATGAAGTGATTCTTTTGATTAGTTTATGTGTAGTAGTTTACTTGTCAGTTTAATATTTGTTTTTGTATTTCAATCTTTTTTCTTTTGTTATTTTTTTTCGGTGATTGGAGTTTGAACCCCAACTTTGCATATATTATAAATTGTCGTTAACAACTGAAGTTAAACTGATAGGGACAAGTTATTTGGTTTCTTATAGGGTGAGAAACTATTTTAATTTTCTCCCGAAAGTAAAACTATTTTAATTTCTAAATTTGTTCAAAGTTAACTTTTTTTTTTGTTACTACTACGTCCTCCATGCCAATGACGTCAATGTTAAAATCGATTAGAAATTAATTGTTTTTTTTTAATAAAGAAATTAATTGTTATGATTTGCTCAATTACAAATTAAATGTTATGATTTGCTAGTTGTGATGTCAATTATGTTTAATTAATGTTATTGATTTTGACATTGATTGTAATTGATTTTAATTATATTATAAATACAAAGTGTGCTCTATCTAAACACACAATCATCCGCACAAATCTACCGTTTTTATATTATACATTTCTAATCATGTGACACGTCAAAATTAATATCTTTCTGAACTTGGATAAATTTTATGATCACTAGCAGAAAAGGTGAAATTAGTTCACAAGGTGCAAGAATGGGAGAACAGGTTAGGCATATCAAGCAATAATGAACTCCTTTTGAAGACAAAAAATGCAGACATGTATGCACCTTGGAAGGAGTTATACTTGGGTAAAAAATGTGAGGTTTTAGATACTCCAAGACCATGGCAATTTTGGATGATAATGCTCAAAAGTGGAAACATGGACACTTTAGCTGCAATTTGTCCAAAAAATGGCTTCAAAGCTGAGCCATTTCCACAACATGATTTTCCTTGCTTTGGAGAAGGGTGTATGAATATGCCATCAATGTACCACAATTATACACAAGTGTATGGTGTTGAAAAGAAGATTATGAGAGGAAGTTTTTATGGTTCATGGGATTTGAATGCTACTAATGATGCAAATTTAGGTTATATGAATGATACTTCTTATTACTCTGTGACTTGGGAGAAGGAAGTTGGTAATGGAAGTTGGATTTTTCATCATGTGTTGAAGACTTCTTCTAAATATCCTTGGTTAATGCTTTATCTTAGATCAGATGCTACTACAGGATTCTCTGGTGGTTACCATTATGAAACAAGAGGCATGACAAAAATTGTGAGTTGTTTTACCTCTACTTTATGTTTATTAGCATTTTTATTAGTAAATACTCAAATTGGTCGTGAAAATTGTACCACTTTAGACTCTCGCATTGTCGATATTCTAAAATGATCTCTAAGATCGCAAAACTATGATCAATTTTGTCCATCCATTGGTATTTTAGGGACTAGAATGTCACGGATGCATTTGATAACATATTTAAACAAGAGGGAAGAACTTGATTAACATTTTGCAACATCAAAATATATCAAGGTTTATTTTGAAATGTTGATAAGTTGAATATTTACTCTTTTATTCATATGCTTCCGAAGTCATCCATCATATAAAATAAAATTATGTAGGTGCCAAAGTCACCACATTTTAAGGTAAGGTTCACACTTGATATCAAGAAAGGAGGGGGTCCAAGGAGCCAATTCTACCTCATGGACATGGGAAGTTGTTGGAAGAACAATGGAAAGCCGTGCGATGGGGATGTCACGTCTGATGTAACCAGATACAGTGAAATGGACATAAACCCAGAAGCTGAACCATCGTGCAAACCCAACCATCTTGAACAATGTCCTCCTTATCATACCTTCTCAAATGGCACCCGAGTTCACAGAACCGATGCGGCCAAGTTCCCCTATGATGCGTACCTTCTCTATCGTGCTCCAGGAAATGCAATGTACTTGGAGAAACCGGTGATACCATCTGATCCGTATAGTAACCCGCAGCCTCAAGAGATACTCCAAATTTTGCCGCACCCGGTTTGGGGCGAATACGGGTATCCAACAAAGAAAGGTGAAGGTTGGATTGGTGATCCAAGAACTTGGGAGCTTGATGTTGGAAGACTCTCTCAATCTCTTTATTTTTATCAGGCAAGTTCTCATGTTCCTTGACATTTTCTTGAAATGATGATTCATACAACTTTGATTATGAGCTCCACTATCAATTTTGGAATGATCATTGATGAAAGCAGAAGAAATTAAAAATGCTTCGTATTTTTTATTAACAATATTTCCTGTTGACATATTTAATGTAGGACCCAGGTACTGAACCTGTAGAGAGACACTGGCCATCAATTGACTTGGGGACTGAAATATATATTAGTGGTGGCCAACTAGCAGAATGGACAGTTAGCAACTTTGATATTATCATCCCAAAAGATTATGCTTATTGAAATTTCAAGATTAACAATTTACATGTTTAGCTCAGCAACACTTCAGCTTCGTAGCTTGTGAGATTTACTTGTTAGTCAATTTTATAATGGCTAAGTTCACCTATTGTCATGTTTTAGAGCAAGTGTATGATAGCCATAGCAACATATCCTTCACAATTTAAGGATCAAATGTTGTAGAAAATTGAAATAGAATTCATTTACTATGGTTCTCCTTTTACCATGGATAATTTATTCATCAAAAGATGGAGAGAAACAATCAATTTTTTATTAATTAATTAAATGATGTACATATAATTACAAGGATGACATTATGAAAGCAGAAATAGAAAACAAAAACTAAACCCAACTAAAAGTTAACCAACTTTCTTCACTCCTAACTTAGACACAAAGCATTTATGGCAAATCTCTCTTTGAGAGCTCCTAATCTATGTCAATCCATACTGAAAGCCTGCAGAATGCCTGTGAGCAGCAACGGCTACTGCTGCAGCACCAGCTGCACCGAATTGAGACTGTGCCTGCAACAATTTTGCGTCAATAACGGTGACAGGATCGTTTAACAGATCATTCTTGCCCTGTTGGTGGTATGGATTGGTATTAAGATCGATAGCTGGCCTAGTTGGCACGTTACACTTCTGCTGTGAGTGTTGATGTTTGCCTTGTGAATTATCCTTGTATGTTTCTGGTGTAGTTTTTGTGCTAGTTTGGTGCGCGTGTGCAACCCTCTGGAAACAGTGTGGAGAGATTGCTTGAGGAATAGCATTTTGGTAGAAGATCCTTGCGTCATAATTATCTTTTGTGCTTCTTCCACTGTCATAGAGAACTGACCCGGTAACTCTTCCTGATTTGGCTGTGAGGAAAGAAAACCGGTTAATAATTAGGTAGAGACCAGAAAAATGAAACCAAATTAGTACCACCAAATTTTGTTTATTTTCTTTTTATCTTGTTAATTACGGCAAGTAATGGTTTTAAATCGCAGACTGCAATTGCGCCGCAATATAACGGTTTTCGAGGTCTCTGCAACGGCATCACGACCACAATTGTGGCCTTCATCACTAATCATCAGTCATATGTCAGCATTTTACCACAATATATATGTCTGCAGCATAACCGCACTGCAACTTAAAACCATGTCAAGTACCATGCCACTTATATAATTCATACCTGCTGGCGCTCTTGGAGGTGGTCGTAAACCCTTTGATTGACTTAAAGAATTTGATTCTGCTGCTCTGGAAATATTGAATGCCTCTTGTGTGATTTGTCTGTTCGCATATGGAGCAAAAGACTGTTGTGCACTGGGGGGAATTGTACTAGAGAGAACAGTGGACCTTACAAAAACAAAACAAAAAATATATGATTATATGAAATATTCATCCAAAAATATAAAGTTTAAAAAAGCAACCAAACTCAACATGCAAACCAACGCTTTTTTTTAAACGACAAAATTTTATTGACACACCCCACGTACACGACGTACCAAAAGTGAATGAGAAGACTACCGAATTCAGGAAAGAAACAAAAGCTAACTACAAAGCTTAGACTAAAAAAAACAGGAAACTAAGGCTCCCCACAACACAGGGAACCAAAGCCACCACCGAAAATCAAAAACAGCAGACTTAAAACCACATGACCAAAAGCGCACACACCAACCCAGGGATTACCAACAAGCCATAATAAAATCAATCAATCCTCCAAGCAAACAATGATATATAGCAAAAACTGAATACAATAACTACAAAGCCTTTCATGGTTAGTGCATGTCATTCTTACCTAGGAAGGGAGACATGCTTCCTTTCTGGAGGAATCACCGGGCCACATTTACCATTATTCTCCTCAAGATAAGCAAATTGCTTTCTGAATTGGTCTATTGCACTGCAAAGAAAATACCTCGGTCAATATTAAGTAATAATTGTGCAACTTCGTTACATCGGAAAAAAAGGAGAGAAAAAAAGACAATCGTTGTTAAGCTGACCTAGGGTACATGAAGTTGGTGCCTTCAGTTCCATTAATGTAATCTTTAAGCAGCTGAGGATGATATTCAAGTATTTCCCGATATATTAGTTCCTTAATATCGTCTTTTGACACCCGCCTTCTCTCAAACTCAAACTCCATTCTTGAAATTGACTGAGAAGAAGGTTCTCTCTCAATTTTTGCCAAACCCTTAAAGAAAGGATCAGCTAGTGCCTGCGAATCAAACACGCAACAGTTTCTTTCCGATTTATTTTGAAGAAAAAGACAAATTCCAATACAAAAATCTTGAAATACACTCCACTAGATGGGGGCATAACCTATTCCATGTTAGGTGAATAAATACCTCTTGGGCTGTCGGTCGATCCTTTGGATCAAATGCTAAAAGCCTTTGCAATAGGCGAAGGGCCAATGGATCAGCATTTGGAAATTTCCGTTCAAATGGCACAGGAAGTTTCTTCCGCATCTCCATCAAGTACTTCCTTGCCTTCTCATTTCGAACCTACAAAAAAGTTGAATAAATTAATCGTCAACACTAGTTCTTTTCATGAATAAAAAATAATGACAAGCACGTGAGAATGAAGATTAAGTTAAAAAACAAAAGAGTGGTCCATACTCCTGAGATAATTTCGGGCGGTGGTGTTCCAAGAAGATCAGTAATCAAATCTAATTGATGCACAATACTTTTACCAGGAAACAATGGCTTTCCTGTAAGCACTTCCGCAAAAATGCATCCAATGCTCCATATATCAATTGCTGGTGTGTACTGCACAAAAAAAGCTAACGATATCAGAATATTAAAGAGGAGAAATTACACATTTCAACCAAACCACTTCAGGGAAACAGGACAAACCGACACAGTTACCTGAAGGACAGATAAATTCAACTTCCAGGAGAGATCAATAGTCCTCCCTGAACAAGAATTATTATAATCTAGGCATTACTCTTTACTATTAAACACACAGAAAGCATTCCATACAGAAATAATAAGTGCAACATTTTTACAAGTTAGGCAAACACATTTTCAATTTCTCTTTATTTGATAAACATAATCTACCACATAAAACAGTGGAAAATATAATGATCAGCAGAAAATATACCATTTTGCCGAGATAAAATCTCATGAACATTCCAATCTTTCTATGACTAGCTGTCAAATTCTAATGTCATGTCATCTATATGCCTTCCTACTAGTGTAAGGACTTGGGTTCTCAAAAAAAAAAAATTGGAAAGATTTTATTCAATTTCGCTTCATCAACAATTACTCAACTTTTACATGCCAAACATCCAAAATGAACATTATACTCAAAACGAACCACTCTGCCTTACACTCCAAACTCCAAATGTGGATGGTTTCAATAAAAAAAATAAAAAAAAAGGTGGTTAGATTTTAAATTAAAATTTCAGGGAATTCACATGGTTATGAGTGCAATAAATCAAATACTCAAACCTTAGAAAGAAAACCAGTTACAAAAGCAACATGATATGCAATGACAATATCCAGAAAATCATTATTATTTGTTCAAACTTGTATCGGTAATGAAGTCAACAAAGATGACCTCGTAGCAAATGTTGTGTCCCAAACAATAACCACAGATGGGTTAAATACAAATTTTTCAGCAAAACTATACCTTAGCGAAGAAAGACCCGCATAGTTCAGGGGCTCTGTACCATCTTGTAGCAACGTAATCCTGCAATATGCACCAAAAGAAAGCTTTGAAAACCTCAACATTTTTCAGAAACAGTAATAACTTCCACGTGCTCTATTAAAAATTCAAATCGAATAAACCACATTACCGTCCAAAAGGTTGTTGTTGGGGTATCATTGAATGCAACTCTTGCCAGTCCAAAATCACAGACTTTGAGTTTGCAGTTTGCATTTGCAAGTATATTCTTGGGTTTAAGGTCTCTGTGATATACATTTGCTGCAGTAGTACAGAAAACAAAATATTAGCGATTAAGCACCGTGTTTTATTGAAACATGACACATGTGCAACAAGAATACAAATAAAGGCCAAAATGAAAGAGTGAAGACCTGTATGCATAAACTTCAGTGCACGAAGCATTTGATAAAGAAAAAACTGTTGGTGTTCACGAGTCAAGTCATCATTAGCTTTGATGACTTGATGGAGATCAGACTCCATGAGCTCAAAGACAACATAAATATCTTTAAATTCCCTCTTTGAAGGCGGCAACATAATCCGCTTAATCTCAACGATATCAGGGTGTCTTAAAAGTCTTAGCAACTTGACTTCCCTTAGGATTCTAATGGCATCAGAGATATGTTCAAAAACATCATGAATCTTCTTGATCGCAACTTTTCCCCCAGTGTGTGTGTCAATAGCTGCACATACAACTCCATAGCTACCCTTCCCAATAACTTCGAGAATTTTGTATCTGTTGGCATCTCCATACTCAGTGAAAAACTTTACCTCTTTAATATCCTGCACATCCGTAAATTATCCAAAATATTATGATCCATAAAACACTTCACCAAAGCTAGAAAATAACTCAAATCATCTGGGAGAAAAAAATGTAGGAACCAAACATAACTACATATAAGTATGATAGGTTATCCTAGTCATTCAGTTTCACATAGCTTGATAAAACACTCGGTTTAAGCATTATGATTTCACAAATCATCAACCCAAGCAACATTAAACTATAAAATCTGCCAAATAATTAGACTGAAGTGGGCTCGAAAATTATACAAAAATTTCAACTAGGAATAATAAAATGCACATAAAAGCCATGAAGCACTAACACAGACAACACACTGACACGTTGACACCGGTAATAATTTGAGAAACTGGCATAATTGAATGTAATCACATGCATACCGGACACGCATTTGATCACAAGTATCGGTGCTATGGTCACTGAATAATATCCAGCTATAAACAACCACAATTAATCAAAAAAAATTAAACAGAATTTAAATCAAACAAACAGTGATAACTACTGCTCAATCAAAACTCAAAACTAGAACCTCTAAACTAAAATCACATAAAATAGAAAACATAAAACCCTAAACTTCAAATCCAGCAACCACTTTGAAGCAAAATAATGCAACAACTTTTAACAACAAAATTCCCTATAACCAAACACAAGTGCTTCTAACAATTATATCCTCAACCCAAATTTAAACAAACAAATAAAAATATCATTTTTCACATTTTTTGCACACCCCAGTTTCCAATTTTCCATTTTTTCCACACCATCAAACTCCATATCAGTTCAAAACATAGTAACAAACCCTAAACACAAAAGGGCCAATCTTAAAATCAAAAATCATAAAAAAGAAGCAACCTTCTTGAGTTGATCTTTCTGCATCTTGTTCTTCTTTCCTTCAGGGTCAAAAGATCAAACAAGTAATGTTACTTTAAAAACTAGATCGAATTTTACGCTGACAGTTGAAAATTGAGCGAAACAAAGCGAAAATTCCGAAATTGTTGTTCCTATATGGTGAAGAGTTGGAGAAGACTTTGAGGTGTAACAGAAGAAGAAACGCTTTGAGTTCAGAAGATCTGAAGAATTCAGAGAGAGAGAGAGAGAGAGAGAGAGAGAGAGAGAGAGAGAAAGAAGCCAATTGAGAAGAAGCAAGTACGAATATTCCAATTTATTCATTGCTTTGTTAATTTGTACTATATATATATATAAGATAGGAAATGGATTAAATGTAATAGTCAAAATTGACCATATTTTGATCTTAGCCATTTGCTTTTTTTTAATGGTCAAGATTTCATTGACGGTGCCAATTTAAAGAATTTCCATGTTACAGCAACTTTAAAAAGGAATGGTGTGTGATATTTTAGAATAGACATGGCAACGAGGCGGATCGGGGCGGGTTTAAGCATCCCCGTCTCCACCTCCGCTTCCATGCATCCGCCCTGCCTCCGTCCCCAAACTATATTGAGGGTAACAATTGAACATCCAACCCCGTCTTCAATGGGGATGGGTTTCCCGACTCCACCCCCACCTCGACCCGCGAAAACTCTATTTTTTATAAAAATATTTTAAAAATGCATATTTTTTCATAGCAACAAAAAACAATAATTATTTTTTCGAGGCGGGGACGGGTTTTGTTGCCATGTCTATTTTACGCGTAGAGAAACAAATCTTTTTAGTAAAGGTCTTGTTGATCATTGTCTTCGAGACAATGGTTAAGAAATCTCCAAATAGAAACTTTGTCTTGAAAATATAAGATGTTATTGTTTATTAAACAATGATTAGACAACTTTTTCATGAAAACGTGCTTGTTTTAAATGCTTAATTAATGTCCTTAAAATCACCAAACTAACTCCTAATTGTCAAAAGGTTGGTGTCATAAGTATTTTTATGAATAGCTCAAGAGCACCCTTATCTCGCTCTAAGACTAAATATGATAGTTTCGTAGGATACGAAAATAAACTAGATTCAATGGACGAAAAGAAACATGAAAACATTATACATGAGTGATTTTTATCTTCCAACACAATCATGAGTTGTCACGCGAGGGTGGTTTGGGTGGTGGCCGCACAAACATGAGACATTCTTCATTGTCATTGTCTTCAAAGACAACAATGTTATCCTCATCTCCATCTGATACATTGACTTTGTTGTTCTTCATCACTTTTTTTTATTTTTGTGTCGACGGATCCATTTTCCAAAGCCCTAGAGAGAGGTTGTAGAAAATAGTTTTGTGAGCATAAAACAAAACATAGGAAAACAAGTTTCCAACATAGTGAGATAGATTACACCGACAACTGGATACACGATTCAATATACGCCAAAACCTCTAGCAGTGAGCAAAACCCTAGAGAGAGGCGGCGCAAGGAGTTTCAAATAACCCCCGTAATTTGGATGATGTTTGAAAACAACCTTTGTAAAAACAAAAACACAGGTATCATCTCCTATAATTTTAGATTTTTCATATATAGTTGTCATCATGCTAAAAAAAATATTTCTCAAATAGCCTTTATAATTTTGATAAGGTCTGAAAATAGCATCTGTAAATGGCTAAAATATAAAGGATCCAAAATTACATGGATAAAATTTATACATTATATTTTACAAGAATTATTTTCAAAAATCGTATAAATTACACATACCATTTGAGGTATTAACCTAAAAAATATCTCATCCCATCCCATCAAAATAAATCCTAAATAGAAAGTAAAACAGAGATATCAATATATTTTAGTTCAGCGAGAATCAAAATACACCAACTCAAATCATATCATAACTCAATTTTTATTGATGCTAGTTTCTAGGTCCATGTTTATATTCATTGATTCTAGATTTCTATTGTCTAGGTCCATGTTTATAAATAAATCCATATTATGAAATTTTTATGCAGGTCCATTGTCAAGAAAATGTTTGTCAATATCTCCATGTGAGAAAAATGCTAAAAAAAAGAGTAATCATTTCCAAAAAAAAAAGAGAGAGAGAGTAATTAAGTCTTCCATTCACATGACAAAAAGAGAGAAGGTTAAAAGGAATATTTTCATCGTTGAACAAATTTTGAGAATGATTCCATAAGTTTAACATTTCTATATTTAGCATAGCATGCAAGTTGAAGTAAACGATGGACTTGAGGTCATTGAACTAACTTTATGGATATTTTAACACATTCTCAAAAATAGAAGAAGGTTTTACAAATAAAATAATCCTACCTGCCCCCACCCCCTACCCAAAACCAAAGAGTTACTTGATGTCTCTTTCGTTAACATTTCAAAAACCAAGTCATTTCTATGCTACCTCTATTGCAGACCATTTTAATGGACAATCCACTATGAACTATAATTTAAAATCACTACATCAAAACGTGTTCACAAATCTAAGGCAAATAATTGCATGAGCCACCATGATAGGTGATCTACAATAGACTACCATGTTCTAATGTTATTTGGAACATTAGATTTGTTGTACGTGATTTAGGCTCCGTTTGTTTTAGATTTTTTCTTAAATTTTTTTTTTTTCATTTTTAAATGTTTGTTTAGGATTTTTAGAAAAATCATTTTATAAAAGAAAATAAAAAATTCTATTTTGATTCTAAAATGAAAAGCTATTATGATTAGCTTTTCTCAAAATCTATTTTTCAACAACAAGGAGGTAGCATATGTACATATTAAAACTCTTTCAAAAAAAAAATGTACATGTTAAAACTCATTTTTTAAAGAAAAAAATGGATTTTTATGGGTAGTAGGCAAACAAAAATAATTTCATTTTTTTTTTAAATCTCTAAAAATTAATCTCTAAATTCTTTTAACACAAAATTTATTTTTTTTAAGTTAAAACAAACGCACCCTTAAATGTTATTTTTGGGCTTGGTTTTCACTTTCCATGCTATATTTTGTAACTTCTTGCATGATTGCATGATGGTTTCATATAAAAGGTCAGATTGTCTGAATGTTGTTGATTTTCTCTTTCAGATCTCAACTCTTCACATGTGCTAATATATGTTTGGTTCCGCGGTGAAAAATATTAATTTTGATCAAATTGATTTTGTAAAATTGATTGAATGTGAAGTTGTTTGTATTTAGATATATTCATGCAAGAGTTTAATTTATATACATCGTCAGTGTACAGATGTTCTACGCATGCATGTGTTACCACATTTGTTAATGAATTATTACAAATTATGTGTTTTTAACTCATTAAATGATGTAAATACTTTTTTTTAGGGAAAAATGATGTAAATACATGTGTAAAACATTTGTATATTGACAATATGTATATAAATTAAACTCTTTATATAAATGTGAATTAAACAATATGTGAATAAATTTGAATGTAAAATCATGTTTGAAGTAAAAAGTTATAATTTTTTTTGTTGAGCAACGACAGAACTGGTTCATATCATTCAATAAAAAAGTGTCAAACTAGACGGTACATCAGAGAAAATATGGGGGGTAGGGTGGGATAAGGAAGCTCTAGCTATGTTATGAGCTACCTTATTTTCTTGTCTCCTTACAAAATGCACAGAAAAGTTAGCGTGCAAAGACAAAAGTTGTTTACAATAAAAAATAATGTCACCAAGTTCATTGTGGGGGTTGGCACTAGAGTTCACAGCATCCACCACAATTTTGCAATCAGATTCGAAGATAACAGATTGCATGCCTCATGCAATAGCCAGTTTGACTGCTTCAAGAAGTCCGGTAGCTTCCGCCTCAGGTGGAGTGACTCTAAGAAACTCATAATTAGACATGCCAAGCAGAAAATGACCCATGGAGTCTCTGAAGCATAAACCATAGCCCATGATAGAGTTATTGTTAAACAGTGCGCAATCAACATTACATTTAACAACTGTCAACAGAGGCTTCTCCCACAACGCATCATGTGTTATTTCTTGCACCGGATTTTTTGCCTGTTGCATATAGCTCCATTCATAGAGTGTGTCTCTTGCTCGATTACAAACCACAAGTGGCGGTGTATTCACATTGTCCCAAAGTTTTCTATTGCGACATTTCCAAAGGCTCCATAGAGTCATAGCTGCCAATGCCACTTGAGAAATGGATAACCTGTCAAAAAAAGTGAACAACATAGAGGGAAAATCACTGGAAGTGAGAAGAAGATCCCGAACAAGATTATCCAGCTTCAGTAATTTCCAACAGCTTGTTGCCTTAGAGCAAACAAAAAAGATGTGCATTTGTGTTTCCGCTAATTCATTACAGACCACACAAGTATCGTCGCAAGGGATCCCCTTTTGCAGAAGTCGGGACCTTGTTGGAAGGCATTGGTGTACAACGCCAAATGAAGGAACGAACACGCGGTGGTGCCTTTAGCTGCCATATTCTGCCCCAGTCAATATTCTGCTACACATTATTTGTCTCGGCAGCAAGGGCTATGCAACTATTATAAGCAGATTTGACAGAATAGGACCCGTCAATGGTGTGCTGCCATACGCGTATATCATCATGAGCACGATGACGAAGAGGGATATTAAGGATAGCTGCAGCATCTGCGAAAGAGAAAACTGAATTAACAACATTTGCATCCCATGTGGATAAATCAGAACTGAGTAAGACGCGAACAGTAAGGTCTTCCATATGAGGTGGAGGGGACGTTGAAGGCTTAAGTGAGGGAAGGGAGCGAATCCATGGCATGGACCAAACATTGATTTTCGAACCGTCACCAATCTTCCATCTATAGCCCAAGGTTATAAGAGATTGAGAACTCCATATGCTCCTCCAAGTGTAGCTTGGATTGTGGCCAATATTGGCATCCAAGAAATCCCAACGAGGGAAATATTTAGCTTTGAGAATTCGAGTGAGTAAGGAGCTAGGTTCAGTAAGGAGTTTCAAACCTTGTTTACCAAGCATAGAGAGGTTGAATGCTTCCATGTTACGAAAACCAAGACTACCATTGGACTTATGAAGAGTAACTTTGTCCCACCTCATCCAATTTATTCCTCGTTGACCGTTCTTTTTCGACCCCCAATAGAAGGAGTTCATCATCATCTTGATTTCTTCACAAAGGGAAGTAGGAATCAAAAATGCCCCCATACAATAAGAGGGGATAGCCTGTGCAACAGATTTAATAAGAACTTCTTTACTTGCCCGAGAGAGATCTAGAACTCCAAGATTGACATTTCTTCCAAATTCTTTCCTTGAGATAATTAAATATTGACTTTTTGCTTCGTCCCACAATTGACGGTAGCCCCAAATAATTACTGCTGCCAATGCTTCCAGTAACACCAAGAAGTGAAGAAATTGAAGTAACAATGTTATTTGGGGTATTCTTGCTAAAAGCAATAGTTGACTTACCAAAATTAATGGCCTGTCCGGAGGCAATTTCATAATCCGATAAGATGCTTTTGAGACTAGACGCTTCAGATACGGTAGCCTTACAGAAAAGAAAACTATCATCCGCAAAGAGCAGGTGACTTATAGATGGTGCCTTGCGACAGATACGGATGCCATGCAAGTTTCCGTGGTGCTCATGATGTTTTATTAAGGATGAGAGACCTTCGGCACACAAGATGTAGAGATAAGGCAAAAGAGGACAACCTTGTCTGAGGCCATGTTCAGGAGTGATTGGGCCAATCCGATCTCCGTTAAAGAAGACATGATATTCGACAGAGGTAATGCACACCATCATCCAAGAAATCCAACGATTACAGAAGCCTATTTTGGTTAAAACAGATTGCAAGTATTGCCAACTGACGCTGTCAAAAGCCTTGGATATATCAAGCTTTAAAGCCACCTCACCAATTTTACCTTTTTGCTTGCTCGGAAGATATGAATTTTCCAATTAGAGGACGAAGACGATTGGCAAGGACTTTAGAAATGATTTTGTAGAGAACATTACAAAGTGAAATGGGCGAAGGTCTATGATGGTTTCGGGACGATCACCCTTTGGAGCCAAAACAATGTTAGTATCGTTGAGTTGAGATGGGAGGATACCCGCGTTCAGCCAACAACAAGCTGAATTAAAAAGTTCCTCGCCAAGATCAATCCAAAAATGTTGGTAAAAAGTCGGGTTAAGACCGTCAGGGCCAGGCGATTTGTCGGGATGCATGCTGAAAATGGCCTCCTTGAACTCATTGATACTGAACGGCTGAGTGAGAGTTTGTTATCCTCTTCTGTTACCTGAGACTGCACACAAGAGATCACAGGGTCTGTAGTACCATGAACAACTTTAAAAATAGAAGAAAAGTAGTCTCGGACATGCATGGTAAGATCATCATGAGTATTAAGCCAAGTACCATTGGGGAGACGAAGCTTTGTGATCGTATTCTCTCTCTTCCGAGCTGATGCAAAGGCGTGAAAGAATCTGCTATTTGTATCTTCGTCTTTTAGCCAATAAACTTTGGAATGTTGTCTCCAATAACTATCCTTTTGGAGGAGGAGAGTAGCCAGATTATTTTGATGAGCAATCAGTTCAGGGTCGCTTTGATCAACAAAATTTAGGCGAGCATTTTCGATGAGGCTGCGTTGTTGGCTTATACGATACTGGAAGTTTGGCAAGTTAGAATTAATTTAGAGTTAGAATTAATTTGAGAGACAATCAATTTTGTCTGAAAAATCAAATTTTTCTCTCTCAGCCGTCAAACCAAATACATACTTAGTTAATCTTTGTTTGGTTGTTGGGTAAAGTTAAAGAAACCAGAAAACACCTAATTTAGTTTTTTTTTGGTCGAAAGCACCTAATTTAGTTGAATAGATGTTCTTTTTACTTTGACCCGTGAGGAGAGGATAGAACTAATGGAACTTTAAGATCTTATGGTTGAGATTGAATAAAAATTGTGATCTATTGTAGACCAATTAATTAAAGTAGTTGTTGATATTAGTGATTGTCTTCAAATTCCCAATCAATTGGTATCTTTTTTGAAAGTTTGTGCAATTATAACCGTTAAAAAGATCTTTATTTTCTATTGATTTAGAGCTCTAATATCCGATTGTGATATGATTTGGTGGACCACTTCCTTTTGTTCAATTATATGGTTGGATATCATGCTTTGTTGTTCACATCACAATTTACAACGTCTATATCTGCTAAAATGACAACACAATAAGTCAAGAACGGATAATTTCACTTGGATTGTTGTATTGTAGAAAATAATTTGTTTTAGATTAATAATACTAGTCAAATTCTTTTGTTGTAGATTCTTTTTCTTTTTCCCGTTGATTATAAGAAAAAAATATTGAAAAAAACTCAAGTCTTACCTTGCATAAATATGACTTTTAATAAAAGTTTATAAAAATGACGCATTCCTTACCTCTTGAACACGCATATATTAAGTATACTTTCGAATGGAAAAAAGTGCTTTTGTTTAAAAGTATACTTCTCAACTAAATAAAAACAGTTTTATTTTTTTCTTCAAGTATAAATCGAGATGCATGTTGGGAGTGAAAACATAAGTTTTCTTCTTTAATTGAATTGAATAATTATCAGATGATTTAGAAAATTGTTCTTCTCCCGTTTAAAATTGTTCATTCCCTTACTTCAGCGAGAGTTAACTCACACTAGACATTTTTCAGCATAAGTTAACTCACGCTAGCACTTTTAAGATCGGTGACCCGACTTAAAAAGTGATTGGACCGATCTTAAAGTACCACGTGAGTTAACTCACGCTAAAAAATGTCAAGCGTGAGTTAACTGGGTTAACTCTCACTTAGTTAAGGGAATAAGCAATTTTGAAAGGGAGAGTAATTTTCAAAGATTTAAGCTCTAGAAAACCGAACCCAAATGCTCCAATTGATCCAAAAAACTTGATTGGACCCCAAATAGGATTGACATTCTTATGACTAAACTTAGCTCATGGAGTTCCATCAACTACTTAGAAGGTTTTAATGAAATAAAATGATATACAACTTGATTGTGCCACTTTTTCAAAAACTTTTAATAGATTAATGAATTGTTTTGATCCATCAATTACCATTCAAATTCATTCAATCGTCCATTTTGTCATCTCTACTTTGAATAACTCCTCCCAACTTCCTCTGTTCACATCACAGCTGATGAATAGTCCTTTAATCAACGGATTGTATTGAAGAAATATTATATTATCTCATCCCAAATTTGGCAATCAAAACATGGACGTTTCAACAAATGATTAGTTGAAATTAATACTCATAATGCAAAAGCCAAATAAACTTTTAAAACTTATTAAACAAGTTTCCAAAATCAAACCTGAACCATGCATTTTATACAATTTACCTAAGGGTTGACATTTCGAAATCTAACCATGACTATTAGGTGAACCCTTTAAACTAACCTTGTCTTATTGAAATGACAAACAAACTACAACCTCGAGAAGTGCCCATCTACAAAAAAAGCTTCTTCATACAAGTTTTGTTTTCTTTGTCATTTACAAGGGTCTTGTCTTTGCCATGCACAGTTATTCTATTCCTGCTACTCCTTATTGTGATCTCTAACAACCAAAAGTTATTATACTTTTATCAGTCACAGAAAATCAATTGTGTTAATCTACACGGATTCACATGTATAGCTTAAAAGAATATTGGTAGGAAAGAGAAATAACATATTTAAGCACTAGCAGCACATTCTCTGTGTTATTGAAACAAATTAAAGCACAAACCAGGATAAGTGTAAAGAATTATTTTTATAAATGCACGTGTTAATTGTACATGGAAGTGCATCTAAAGAAATTCAATAAGAATTGTTAAAAAAAAGAATTATGTAATTGAATCATGCAGGAAACGTTATAGCATAGACCATTTACGTACAGTCAGGATCATAAAAAATTTATTTAAATTAGCATGTATGGATTCGGACACCAGGCCCGTCCTTTAGAAGTCTAAATTATAGTTCTTGACTAAACAAGAATGAAAGAGTAAATCACAAGAATGAAACAAATGAAAGTGTTATAAGCAGAAATTGACCTTTTGCATGTACCTTCAATGATGATGATTAAGAAGTTCGAGAACAGATTTCCTATCTGGCATGCTGGGAATGGCTCCCTTAACTTGAACACAGAGAGAAGCTGCAGCAGCTGTTGTGGTAAAATCTCACATATTAGTTGGGCACATTTTTCCACAGAAAAGTCCAAGAAAATACACAGCAAAATACATTCTGCAACACATACCAGCAAATCTGAGGCATTCCTTCTTGGACTTGCCCTCCACCAAGGCCACAGCAAAAGCAGCAGTGAAAGTATCACCAGCTCCAGTTGTATCAATGACTGTTTTAGCAAAAATGGCAGGTTGCTGAATTGGTTCTTCTCCTTCTATGAAAAGGGCAGATCCTTTGGCACCAAGTTTCACGAGAACTTGCTTAACACCCTGAAATTTCAGAATTTTTTGATTAAAAAAACGCCAGAGAAGTAACCGCTGAGACTCTTGTAATGTCACGTATACAAAAGCAACATCAATCTACAAGCCTTCAGGGATCAAACAAGACACCCGAAGAGACAATGTAAAATCGATGGCACAGTCAATAAATATAAAATTTAATTCAATAGTTTGAAAGGCAGTTTTAGTGCAATAGTTGGAGTTACCGCCATGTGATTGGAGGTTACGGGTTTGAGTTGTGGAATCAAACTTTTGCAAATGGAAGACAAGGATGTCTACAATAGATCCACAATGGATCCAAGTCCAACCCTTCCCTGAAGTCTGAACCGCACTATGGCAGGGGCCCTATAGTACCAGGTTGTACTATATTAGCAAATTCAATAGTTTATTTGTTACTTGTTACCTTTTCCCCCCCATAATTTCACCTTATGGTGCATTTAATTGGATTTAAGGAAAAAATGTGTCAAATCAAGAGTTATATAATACTTTTCTCCCTATTTTACCCCAGCAGGTTGTAAAGAGCATTAGGACAAAACAGCTCTATTTCCCTCAACAGTCAACACAAAAGAAATTTCAAAACCTTGTTCGAGAAGTAGGGCAACCAAAGAAAAGAAAGGAGTGAGAACCTCATGAATATCTACACCCTGATCATTTCTTTCATATCTACACAAAGACCATTTCATTCTTATCTACACAGATATACTTTCTTTCTGCAGTGACACTTCTAATGCCACATATGCATGCATATTAATGAATATGGTAATGGATATAGCATTCATGTAGAACAATGTGCAACGAATTTCAATGTGATCCATAAGGTACTACTTTAACTCACCAATTTATGGCATTTTGCAGCAGCCTGTGTAATCTCTTCAAAACTTTCAGTCGGAAGTCCTGTAAGGCGACCAAGTTCACTTTCATTGGGACTAAAAATATCAACAAAATCCAGTAATTCTTGTGGAATAGGTGCATCCATTCCCCCGGCATCAAATATTACTGGCACACCAGCATTCTTCGCAGCCTGCATGCACCAGAGCAAAATACATTTTGCCAAGTTAAGAATCTTGCGGATGGAACATGTAATTGACGTGAAACATATCATATAATCACCGTACAAAGTGCATAGCAGATGAGTGTCTCCAACTAACTGTGTCCAGTTTCACAGCAGAAAATATTAGAATTAATTGTACTTCTGCCTAGTATAAAAATACATGTATTTTTTTTGTTACTCTCAGTCTCATGCATACTACAATGGTGAAAATTGATTCTGAATAAATTTCATTTTTACTAAATTGCATGTAAAGTTATTTATGTTTAGAAGCAAAATTACAAGAATTTCAAATCCCAGCTTCAAATTAGATTCAAGTTTGGAGGCAAAGTCAACATTACCCAAGAAAACTCAAACAGAACAGTATGATTCAATCAATTTTGCCTCCTCAAAAAGTGAAACCAATCATGCACTTATCTAACATAATCAATTTTGAAGAAATGTTTAACAATAGATCACTTCAAACTCAATTTTAACATAATCATATCTACATAATCAGTTCTATTCAAATTAACCTGTCCTAAACTCACTCAAACACACACGATTCCAGATCAAAACTAGCTATTGCAATTGTCAACAAAAAGTAAAAAAAATAAAATAAAGACTATTTCACATTTTCTCAAAAGAAAATTTAAAGTACCAACCTTTGCCACTTGAACATTAACAAAATCAGGGATCTCCCTCTGCAACAGAACAATCCCAGCGGAGGAAACAACCTCCAAGTGCTTAGGTGGCAGAGTCTGAGGCCAACAACTCACATTAGCACCACCAACAATGACAATAGAATTCTGGCCACTAGACTGAAGCATAACAACTGCATGCCCAGTCGGAGCAGAAGGCACAACTGCGAGATAATCGAGGCGAACACCACCATCTCGAAGTGCATCGGCGACAAGGTTTCCGTGAGCATCGTTCCCAACCTGTGTCGAGAATCATTGTAGAACTAAAAATAAAGCAAAATATAAAAATGATAGAAAGATTGATTCTGAATTTGATAAACGAAGTTGATACAATGAGGATGCACCTTATATAGTGATCATAGAGTAGAACTAATACAACCAACTTCTAACTAATCACGACTAATTCTAATTTAGGGTTTGTTTGGCAAGCAGAATAAGCTATAAGCTCATATGACAAAAAGTCTTGTTTGATAGCAGTCATTTTCTCACTAGTTTATAGCTTATTTTCAATAGCTTACAAAACATATTTTGATAAGATACTTCAAGTACCTTCTAGCTTAAAGCGTTATATTTTTTTAAAATATTAATTAAAAATATATGTTTATGTCATTTCATATTTATAATCTAGTTCAACCGCTAATTTTACCAAACACTACAAATTCAATTAGTTAGATTATCTGCTATAAGCTCGTCCACGTTAAGCTAACTTATCAATCATCCCCTATTTTTAACCATACAGAGCCAAAGTATAACTAATATAACCAACTTCTAACTAATCATAACTAATCACACTATAAGTAAACTACTAATATAACCAAATTGTAACTAATCAAAACGAATTCGTAAACTACATTAAACAATATTGAACTAATTCTAATTAATATTCAACTATATTTATCTACCAACCTGACCAAGGAAGTAAGTCGGATGAGATAATTTAGCACCACAGCAAGCTTGATTAGCACCTTTCCCGCCGGCTAACGTCTGCCCGCTTTTCGCGGAGATTGTTTCGCCTTCTTTCGGAAGGCGGTCGATCTCTACATAAATGTCAGCATTGGCGGATCCGACTACAACAACCGGTGGAGCCTGTGATGATGGGTTTACAGCGAAACGCAAGACAGGGTGGTTTTGTTTGTCGTTTTGGCGATTTGGGGTGTTGAATCGAAGGAATTGGATTGGATTAATGGGTTTGGATGAAGTGATGAAAGTGTTTGTGTTTGGATTTGTGGGGTGGTAATAGTTTGGTGATGAAAGAGTTGTTTGGTTCATTGTTAGACTTTGAATTTTGTTTTCGATCTTTACCACTGCTAAGGGCTCACGGTGCTGACTTTGTTAAACCAAATTGATATGTAAAGTTACTTTAAGAGGCCTTCAATGTCTATAAGCTTAACTCAGTTGCTAAAAAGAAATATATTTGATGATGTAAGTTCAACTTTCTTCATTTATCTTTCCTCCATTTACTCATATTCAATACAAGGGTAAATGACATGTGGCAAAACACAATTTATTTGCTAACATTAAAAGGTTAAAATAGAGACTAGTTCGTCTAATTCCTCTCATCACCTTCATCACTTATCTTACTTAATATAAATTCAAGGTGGTCTGATTTTCCTAAATCCCTAACCCTAATGCAGCCCTAACACCCTAAAATGTCAAATTTAACCTTGAATAAGAAGCTATTTTCCTCCTAAATCATCACATTAATGAGCAACTAACTACTACTTAACATTGTCTTCACCAATTTTATTTTGCACGTTTTTTGCTACCTAAAGCCATGCCAATAATAAATGCAAACATGAAAAAACGTGCAAGACGCAAGACTCTAGAAGTGTTTAGTTGCACACCTTTGGGACCTACAACTAGGAGCCATCATTTAATTCTTGGTTTTTTGTGTTTCTGCATGTTATGTTTACGCAAACTAAGAACCTTATGCCATTCCTATAAATTAGTGATATCATTTGGTCTGTTTGGCCATTGTCTCAAGTTAGCGCACCTGCATACAAAAGCTTAGTAGAGAACATTTGATATCTTGAGCTCTTTTTAAGCGCATACATGACAACCAAATGTTTGTATTTGCCTCAACCAATTTTTTCACATGGGCAGCTATATGTTGCATTGTCAAGAGTTACATCAAGGAAAGACTTGAAGATATTGATTATTGATGATGAAGGGGAAGATAGTTATGTCACATCTAATGTAGTTTACAAATAATTTTGATTTTTGGTTTAACTATTTGACTTTCTTATAAAAAAAATGCATGTATGTCACATTCATCAATGATACATGATATTCTAGAATGGTTTATTTTTCAATTTGCTTGAGTTGATTGTAATCAAAATATATTGATCAATAGTCTATAACATACCCGCGCGACAACGTGGGTCAAGAGTCTAGTAAGACAATAAACTCGTATAGCTTCTTCTTCTCATCATCTTCATGGTTGCCTCTAGAGGTGTAAGTGGTTTAGACAATACATTGAAAATTCAAATTGGACCAAACCAAAAAGGTATCTAATGTTGTTTGGTTTGGTTTAAAACTGACATAAACTGATATAGTTTCCTTTAATTCTTGGTTTTTAATTTTGAAATCCAAAGAATCGATGAACCGTACCGGTGCTAACCACACCTCTACAATTGACTAGTATCATTCCATCTTCACCTCACACGCTTAAGTGAAGTTAGGCCGAAGATAAAACCCAAATGAAAAACATTCCTTAAGTCCACTATTTTCAATCCTTTTTTTTTTAAGGAATCCTTTGTCACTTATGTATTTATCTAAATCATCTCATACATAAAAAAAATGGTTCCATAAAAAGTAACCCTAGCCTTCTAACTTCGAGTTTAATCGCTCAATCTCCCTTGTACCGCCCTTGTTTTCCTCTCCAGCGTCGTCGTTGCCCATTAAAATTGTGTTTAATGAATGATGGATGATTGAAATATTTGAGTTTAATGAAGTTGTGTCTGATGAATGATGGAATACAAATTTGATAAAAAAATTTTTATCAAGGATTACATATTTTAGTATACTCAAAGTTCTCTGTTAATCAAATATAAACAAAGAATGAAATACATATTTAAGTGGAACATGATATTAAGTTTCATTAAAGCTCTTTGTTTATCAATTTTATCTGTTTCACGATGAACAATATACTCATATGTGATATAAACTTACCTTTTAAAAAAATGAAAAATGAGTTTAAATGATGGAAATTTGGATTTTGAGAGGCGGACTCCCGTAAGAAGTCTCTTCTATAGAAGTCTTGACCTTTGATATTTTTTTACTTCTGATTTTCTGAGGAAGTTTCGGAGCAATTCGATCAAGTATGAAAACCAAATTTTTGACTAAGAACAGCTAACAATGATCAAAAACAGAAGGATGAGAGTTAGGAAGATTAATATTGTCCATAAAATGATTATCCATGTTACAAACATGTTTAGAATTTGTGTTGATACAGTTCGGATTACATAATCCGAACTGTTTTTCCTTTGAAAAAAATTGTTTAGGGGATGTTCGGATTATATAATCCGAAAAAAATTAAGGAACGCGTTCCATTTTTTGAAGTTTTCATATTATAAAATGCGAATGAGTGAAAAACTCATTTTTTCACCCTAAAACAAACGAAAAAACTCAGATCGAATTTTAAAATTCGAAAATCACAAGGACATTTTTAGAAAAATCATAGGGCGCGTGAGAATGACATATGATAAGAAAAGTAATAGTCAAATCTATAATAATCTATAACAATATATAAAAAAGGATGCCATTTCTCAAGTTGAATTTTATATTTCAAATTTACCTTTCATTTAAATTATTTTCTTTATTATTTCTTCTTTTTTGTATAATATTATTTAAATTCTAAATTAAATAAGATTGAAATATAATTAAAACAAGAACGACACAGCTACAATAAGAATTGAAATTAGGCTTAATTACGTTGTTGCCTGTTAGAGTTTTCTAATTGTGCAATTTTAGCCCCCTAGTTTTTTTGTTTTTTTTTTAGTATGGTGCTGTGGTTGTGTCTTTTTAGCATGGTGTTGCGTAAGCGGAAATAGAAGATCGCATACTCTTTTCTTGTTTTTGTTTTATTAAATATCCATGTTGGCAAACACATAAGCATAACACATCAGTAAAATTAGCCACATCGACACAAAATTGTGTGGGGGACTACAAAATCAAAATGAGGGTAAACATAAAATAGAGCAGCACAAAAAAACTAAGGGACTAAAATCACACAATTGAAAAACTAAAAATCACACAATTGAAAAACTATTGTTGTCAAAAGCAGCACAGTTAAACCTTTAAATCTACTAACAATATATAAAAGTTGAAGTAGAACAAAATTTCATAATCGTTCTCTTTAAAACTCATGATCTCCTTAATTTTAAGTGCATAATGGTCATTTTACAAAATTTAATTTAATTGTTTAAAAAAATTATGGATAATGATCATCAACAAATTTTCATGAATAACTATGAACTTAATTAATTTGATAAATTTTTTTATGGATAATGGTCATCAAAACTCTAACGAATTTCCACAAATAGCTATGAAATCAATTTATTTGTTTTTAAAAAATGACTAAAAAACAAATATTACGAAACTATACACGGATGTAACAAATTTCCACACATTTGTTTTTTGGTCTCAAACTTTGTAAGTATATAGATTACTTTTTTTTTTGAAGGAAGTATATGGATTACTTTTAAAACATTATTTGTTTTTTAATTAAAAACGAAAAGGGGTAGCCAATTTTTTCGCTACAAAAAAAAATGTCACTAATTTGCACATCAATAGATAAGTTGATATAACAAATTTCCACACCGATATTTGTTTTTGGATGCAAAATTAATTAGTATTTGGAATACTTTTAAATTTAAAATATTATTTGTTTTTTTAGTCTACTATATATATATATATATATATAAAGTTATTTAAAAAAATAATATATAAAAATCTGAATCCAACAATATTACATAATTTCCCTTCTTAAAAACCAATATATTATCATGATAATTACTGACAACCATCTTTTCAATTCCACACAAAAAAATTAAATATCTACTTTTATTACTACTCTACTACTACAAATAATAATAAGAAAATCTAACTTCAGTTAAATTTCATAATTATTCTCGATTAAACAATAATCTTCTTAATTTTATGGGTTAAATCGTTATTTTACAAAATAAAAATCAAATTATTCATTTTAAAAAATTTATTATATATAATTATGTTTATCTTCCTAGCCTAACTAATTCTATATGTATCGCCATTTTTCAAATTTATCACTGTTGGAACAAAATACGTTTAACAATTATTACCCTTAAAGTGGGGGAGATTGTTGGAACGAAAAATGTTTAACATAAGTTACCCTTAGAGTTTTGATGATAACAAGGTATTAAAAATTGTCAATTGGATATGCTAATATTTGTTCAAGTGTACAGGACCATAGACAAAATTTGATATCATTATAAGGTTCTGGAAGAACAAAAGATAACAAAAGAATCAACAAAAAGGAAGCTTGAAGCATATGAAGAAAAGTGCTCCTGAAGTACAAGTGCTCCTGAAGTGATGACGTCATCAGAAGCAAGTTCATCAGAAGCGCTTCATCAGAAGCAAATTCACCAGAAGCTGAAGTTCATCAGGAGATGAAAGACTTAAAGCTTCAAAGGTTGTTCAAATGATTTAATCACGTTTAGACATTGCAAAAGACTGAAAAAGTATAACAACGACCCTTGAGATGAAATTTGAAAGCATTGGATGCTTGTTCTATCAAGAGCGTTGACAAAGGACAATTGTACGAACTATACAACCACTTCCTCCACTACTCTGTTCGTGTCTCTGCA
>Ga0228711_1000713_pt1 | contig 43731 bp, 18 predicted proteins | sample MedpolnodulmetaG_2_FD_177996 | JGI IMG/M metagenome (GOLD analysis project Ga0228711, IMG submission 177996) | Root nodule microbial communities from Medicago polymorpha collected in Santa Monica, California, United States - brown nodules | ecosystem: Host-associated > Plants > Roots > Nodule...
TAAAAAAGAAAATAATATAATTTGAAGTTAACATTGAGATTAAAAAGAAGAAAGAATGAAGGAATTCAAGATCTACAAATACAGAATTTGGAAAAATGTGATTCATAATCATACCTGAAAGCTTGAAACAATTCTTCATATTGCTAGAATTGATAAATTGATATAAAATAGGATCATAGTTGGCCTATTTTGTACTTGTAAGTGTTTACTTTCAAGGACCTTAGTGATAGTAAGTGTTTATTGTCAGGGACCTAACTGATAGTTAGTATGCGCAATCAAGGACCTAACAACAAGTCTTCCGCAACCACATAACAACTTCATTGAGGAAGATTACCCAGTTCTTGACGAAGAGCAACACGTTGGGATGAGTTTGGGGATATTAATTTTCGATTCAGGGATCTTGATTTTTGGGATATTAATTTTCGGTTCAAGGACCAAAGTGACAATTTTCTACTTTCACTTTAATCCATATGACGCCTCATACTCTTTGTCAGCATAAAACCTTTGCTACATCATCAGTTAACAAAGTTATTCAACGCCAAAGACTAAAGCGATAACGGAAGTGCACATTCAGAGACTACTTTCTATTTAATCCTAAGTTAGGGATCTTTGTGACAGCGAGTTGCAGAATCAATAATAAATTGACCATTTACTCTAGATTAAATGACTTCACATTTTATCATGCAGTACACCACATTGAATAAAAGAAGTGTATCAGATTAAATAAGTTCACATTATAATCTTCCACCAAAGGATGATTTAACTACTAACATTATCATTTTATTCAATTTTAAATATTTATCTTATTGTTCTTAATTTACTCATCTGTCTTAAAATAATTGTCACTTTAGAATATCTATGCAACCTTTATTATTTTTTCACTATTATATTTTTATTTATTGAATTTCATTCAACTTAAATATTCAACTAAATACAATTAATAATAGTATTTTAATAAATCGTATTACTTCCACCACTAATTATAAGACATTTTTTAGAATTTTTTTTGTTTCTTTTTAAGACCATTTTACTTTCAACTACATTAATTATTTCTTTTCCTACATACGTCTATTTATTATAAATTTTTTTAATAAGTAATAAATAACATGTCAAAAACATAAACTAACTCTCTTTTTTAAAGAATAAAATAGTAAAAACAATAGTGATTACAAACAACGTTAATACAAGGAGAATGTTAACCAGTGCATAAGGGCAATGGTTAAGCATCGAAAACAAGTAAGTTTTTTATGAAAAAATTGTGTAATCATTACTTTATCAAAAGTAACATCTTATATTTTTTTTAAAAAAAAAATTTAACCATTGTCCTGAGGTTTAACCATTGCCCTGAGGATACTGGTTATCAAGACCCTTAATACAAATATGAATTTTTTTAACGTAGTTAGTACTAAATTTATAATTGAAATCAACTCAATTAATTATTTTTTTAAAATTATACACAAACTTTAAAGCACTAATATTTAATACGAATGAAGTACTTTCTTTTTTTTTTTGGAAGGGAAAGAGGTTCGTTCTTGACACGCCAAAGTATTACTCTAAAATCATTACAATCGACAAAATGTCAACAAGTCAAAAAGAAGAAGAAAAACAGTGTGTAAAGATTATGAGAATTTGATCAAAACATGGTCCCACCAATGGTTTTCTTTTTAGGGGTCATACTAATGCTCTAAAGCATTCAAAACGTTCATACTTCTTTAAACCAATACATTCTTTAATTCTTTGCTTTTAAATTTTGATGTTCGTTCTAACCACCATAGCCAAGCAGATGGAGCCCATAACGTCCCAAAGTTTCCACGTTGATGTGTGAGAGACATTTTAACGCAAACTTGATCTTTTTCTTCCCACTTTCTTCGATTGATACGGATTTGATTCTGGGGATGTGAGACTGGGGCCCTCGAAAATCCATCTTTCCTTTCTAGCAGTATTTCATGGGGCAAATCAAATGGTGAAGCGAAAGCCATTTTTCAACGAACTTTCCATCCTATTTATTTCCCATGTAATTTCCATACATTGGTTTACTTTAATTATGAAAAATGCTAGATATTAAGAATGATTTTATCAAGAAAGATTCAAGAATGACATGGCACAATAATCACCTTAGATTTCAATCTCATTTATTAACCTATCATAAAAAAAAAAAATACATAACACCCACCACCCCATGATTTCCGGCCAGACAGAGATTTTATTGGCTAACATTAATTTCAGGACAATTTCTTGATAAAATCTAAGGGTGGTTATTCTGCCATGTCATTCTTGAAATTTTCTTGATAAAATCTTTCTTGAAGTATAGCATTGCTCATTAATTATTACCTAGTGCGCGCTCATGCATGATAGGTAAGAGTATATTTTCCAAGGTCATATTTATAAGCAAAAATCTATTTTTTTTTATGTTTATATATTTGGTTCTCTCAAAAAAAAAGTTTATATATTTGGTATATAATATATATCACAAATATTTTATGTATTCAATGAATCTAAAAAATAGATTTTTCCTTATAAATATGACTGGATGGAGTATACATTTTAGTGTGATTCACTTGTGTGTAACACAAATTTAAATAGAAAATGTAAAGGGCATTTCTCTAGAAGTTTAAAAAGGAAATTTTATCCTAAAAACACAATATATTCAACTTATAGAAATTTTAGGAAATACTAATTTTTTCTATAAAAAATTTATCAATAATCTTTTTAATTTTTTAAGAAATGTCAAAAGAGTACTTATTCAACCAAATCTGAATAAACACCTCTTTGTGGAGTGAACAAATCTAAGTACTTATAAAGAAGAGTGACTATAAAAATACGTAGTCTCTATTCACTGGATAGAGTCAAACATACACACTTAATAAATTGGATTAAAATTTGAATTTTGTTGAAATATAATAATAGAGTTATTGTCTCTCAAAAAAAAAAGTTATTTGTGAGACTCGTATGATAATTTTGATAAAAGATTGGGTTGGAGAGATTAAATTCTTACTACTCCATCGGTCTTAAAACAATTATCACTTCAAAATATCAATGCATCATTTATTATTTTCTTTCCACTAATATACTCTTATTTATTGAATTTCATCCAACTTAACTACTTAACTAACTATAATTAACAAAGATATTTTATCAAGTTATACTAATTTTATCATTGAAATCAATACAATTAACCATTTCTTTAAAAATCGTACACAAACTTTGATCGGTTATTATTTTGAGAGGGACAAAGTAAATACCATCATTAGAAAATTGTAAAGTGGGTGATATTTACATACTACACTCATTTAAGATCCAAAATGGGAAGTTCCTTGTGAGAATTAAAAAAATGTCAATTTAAATCCTTGTGCTTAACTAAATAATTTATGTTGTTGATATACAAAAATGTCACTTTAATTTCCTTGTGCTTAACTAAACCATTATCTGTTGTATAATTCGTCAAATCACAAGCTTGAAACAAATAAATATTCAACAAAAAGAAGAAGCTTGAAACAGAAAAGCAATAAGAAATATGAAATAGAAACACAAAACATGAAGTTACTCGCTGGTAAGACTAATGTTTGTTTCTGTGACAATCAACAGTAATCCTCCTTTATTTTCTATGCAAATTTGATAACAACTGCAAATGTTTTTTGTTTTTGTTTTTCAGCTGTCACCATTTTGTCACCATTGTGGAATGTATTGGAACTTCGGATTCTTGTGCTAGTCAGTCTCTTCTTGCAGATACTGCTAATCGGTTTTGGAAACCGAAGGAAGTATATAGCTGATAAACGGCTACATTTGATGATCTGGCTTACCTATTTGTCTGCTGATTGGATTGCTACTGTCGCGCTGGGAATGCTTTCCAAAGACAGCAAAATTCCTGAAATAGATCCTAACTTCATAATTATGGCCATTTGGGCACCGTTTCTTCTTGTGCATCTTGGTGGTCCCGACACAATCACTTCCTACTCCCTCGAGGATAATGAGCTTTGGCATCGACATGCGCTTGAGTTATTCTACCAGTTAGCAGTTGCAGTTTATGTTGTTTACCGATCATGGAAGGGAAGCCCTCTTAATTATGTCGCAGTTCCAATTGTTGTGGCTGGAATAATAAAATATTGTGAAAGGAGTTGGTCGTTGTGGTCCGGAAGCAGCAAAGGCTTCAGAGAATCAAATCTCCCTTCTCCAGATCCAGGACCAAATTATGCAAAATTCATGGATGATTACACTGCTAAAAAATATGAAGGATATCATGCTACCTTAGATGAAGTGAATGACACTACTCCCTCAGTATTGGATCATAATTCTCGAGGAGAAACCCAAATACCAAATCCAAATATTCCAAATGCTCAAGCTTTACATGATGGATTCAAATTCTACAAAATTCCTGAGTGTCTGTTTGCTGATCTCATCCTTAGTTTTCAAGACCAAAAAAGCAGCCAAATTTTCTTTCAGAGCATAGATTGGAAACATGCTTTTGAAGTAATTGCAGTTGAGCTAGGATTGATGTATGATATGCTGTATACAAAGGCAGTGCTAACATACTCTAAACTTGGCATCTTCCTCAAGTCTGCAAGCTTTTTCTGTACACTCTCTGCATTAATTACCTTTTCTTGTAAAATATATAAAGTAAACATAAACCAACATCACCTGCATACGATAGGACCCAAACCCAAAAATGATGACCTCAATACTAAAGGATACAATTACAAACACATAAATTATGACCACATTATCACCTTTGTGCTTTTTACTTGGGCTATTCTTTTGGAGATATATGCAGTCATTGTTTTACTTTCTTCAAGCCGGGCAATGTTTTGGTTCAGCAAGCATAATAATTGGAGAGCTAATCTTCTCCACAAATCCATCTCCTGGTTTCAAAAAGTTCTTAAACTCTCACACACCGCCACATGGTCTAATCTTATGCAACAATTCAACCTTATTAGATTTTGCTTAAAAAATGAACCCATCAAATGTATCAAAATCCAGAAACTCCTTCGCATCTATAACTTATTCGAGAAGTCTTACTATCAACAAACACAAGAGGTTCATCCCGAATTGAAAAAACTCATTTTTGACCAACTCATGGAGAAGTCTGAAGAAGCAACAGATGTTAGAGCATGTAAAAAGTTATGTGCTCAAAAGGGTGATCAGGTTCTTGACAAATGGAACTGTCATGTTCATGACATTAACCAAAGCATTAGAGAAGTAGAATTTGAACAGAGCATTCTGCTTTGGCATATTGCTACAAATCTTTGTTATTCTTCCGATGATGAGACTCAAATGTTAAACCGTGTTGCTCTCCAAAATCGCGAAAAAAGTCAACTGTTGTCGGATTATATGTTATATCTTCTTGTTATATGTCCTTTTTTGTTGCCCAATGGAATAGGACAGATCAGATTTGAAGACACGTGTGCAGAGGTGGATGAACTTTTGAAAGAGAGAAAATACATAAAAGAAAGAAGTCAGGTTTGCAAGATGATACTTAGAGTGAATACAGCTATTCCACCATCAGATGTTAAAGGTGACAGAAGCAAGTCCGTGCTATTTGATGGATGTAGGCTTGCCAAATCACTACAGTCTTTGGAAACGGAGGAGAATTGGTCGAAAGAAAGGAAATGGGAAATGATAAGTCATGTTTGGGTGGAGATGTTGTGTCATGCAGCAAGCCAATGTAGAGGACTTCAACATGCTAAGCAACTCAGCCAGGGTGGGGAGTTGCTTACTCATGTCTGGCTTTTGATGGCTCATTTAGGTATAACCGAACAATTTCAGATTTCAAAAGGTCATGTAAGGGCAAAGTTGAAGCTTTCATAAAATGTTTGGTGAGTAGCTAAGAGTTCTTGTTACTTCCATTAATTGTTTTGGTAATATTGTCACTTCCATTACTATTGTGCTCTTTTCATTTCTTGCGTTTTTTCTCTAACTAAAACATATGCCTTTTTTGCAGTATCGCAGATGACAAAGCATAGGAGTGTACCTTCCCATTTTGTGTTCAACTAATGTAATGATGTAATATTGAAATTTGGCTTTTATCTTTTGTTCCTTATGTAAAACTTGGTTCTGTACGATAATGTAGAATGGTGATTTGTTTGACACAACACAACTTTGACTGCGAGTTCTGAAAATGAATGTTACACTGCCTTATTTCCCTTACCTGTTTAGAGTTTATTATGTCTTTTATGAACTGATTGAATTAGTCTTTGGATTATAAACGATTTATCACCTCACTCAACTCTCATTAATCATATTCTAGTATTCAAATCATACTCTTGAAATTTGACCTTCACCCAGTATTAGAGAAATATTCATCCCACTTTTTATTCCTTTATCCTTTTTAATTCTTTGTTTTACTTTGCTGATATTATTTAGACAGTTAGGCAGTTTCTGTTAGTTAGCAGTAAGCTAAAGGATAGTTAGTTAACACTTAACAAGTTGCTATTTTTGGTGCCCATATATACATTTGAAAGTGGCACAGTCCTTATCACTTTAATTTAGAAATCATTTTTCATTGAATGAAATGAGTATTATTCAGCAGTTCGATGGCTTTTCTCTTCCCAGTCATTCGTTGAAGTTCATCTTCATGAATTCTTTGTATATATCCACAACCAAAGTTTTAAAAACCGTACTGGTAGTTAGTTGACTCGGTCAATGCTTTGGGTCACTAGTCGAACTATGAGCCGCTGTTTGGGTTGCATAACCCCATTATTTTTTATAAAAATAATATCAAAGGCCACATGCACATAGATAATTTAAGGGAAATGGTAACGTGTGTTCTTAAGGCACAAATTCAAATACATTAAATATGTTTTTGGTTCTTATAAATAAGTCAACTATTTACTTTAGTCCCTCTAAAAAAATTCTTCAACTTTTAGTCCCTAATAAAATTTTCATCTTCACTTTTAGTCCCTCCTTTAAAGTAAACTCATATGTAGAATTCATATTTTTTAATAAAATTTTACAGAAAATTCATACTATTATAAGAATCTCTCCTAAAAAATTTAGAATTCTTTAACAAAACATGAATTTTTATATTTTTGATGGTTAAAAATTCATATTTAATTTGTGTTTTGTTAAAAAATTCTACTTTTTTGGGATTTTTTTTAAATATTTTACACATTTCTGCACAATTTCATTAAAAAATAGATAAATTAACTTTAAAATAGGGACCAAAGTAGTAATTGAAAATTTGATAGGGACTAAAAGTTGAAGAAATTTTTTAGAGGGACTAAAACAAAAAGTTGGTATATTTATGGTGACCAAAACATATTTAACCCTTAACTTAAAAGGTTAGGCCACATGTCATTCAAAAAGCCTCTTATGCCTATTAGGTCGACCTATTTAAGTAAATTTGAAAAATATTATTTATTATTATATTATATTTTGCTTTTTGAATTAAAATAAAAATTTGTTAACCTTTACCGTAATTTAAGCTTATTAGTATACATTAATTTTTTTTGCATATTTAAATGTATTATTATATAGAATTGAAATATGATTCAATATATAGTCAAATTCCTTAAAAACTCGTGTTGCTTATCAAAAGAGAGTTTAATTTAATTTATTTATTAGTTCGCTAGACTATTTAAACTTCGTTCACATTGCTTATTTAAAGATGTTCATATGAAATAGGCTTTTAGACAGGCTAGTAGGCCGTAACAGACTTTCAAAAAGTCAAATTCAAGCCTAAAAAGTAAGTCTATGATAGGCCGCAGACCAGGCTTAGGCCATAAAAGAATTTGGTCGGCCTTGCAAAGCCTAACTCGACCGTCGGCCTTACAAAACTTAACTCGACCTAACCTATTCCCATCCCTACCCATAATTTAAATAAGAAGGCCATAAAACAGAAAAACAAGCAAAAAGTGAATTATGCCTATTCCTATTCATGAAAAGGTAATCACAATTTAGAACGAGAAAGAAAATATCACATAAAAACTCAGAAAATAGCGGTCTCCAGTGATACTTGTAAAATCTACTTCACATCTGATAAATATAAGATATAATATAATTTAGGATTAAATATATTTTTAGTCCCTATAAAAATTTTAATCACTGTTTTTTGTCCATATTTTTATGTTAACTTTTGTAATTTTTAATAAAATTGTAAGGAAAAAAATAATTTTTTTTTACCAAAATATAAATTAAATATGAATTTTTAATCTTCAAAAATATAAAAATTCATATTAAATTCATGTTTTGTTAAAAAAAATTAATTTTTTTTGGAAGAGATTCTTATAATATTATGAATTTTTCTGCAAAAATATGAATTTTACATATGAGTTTACTTTAAAAGAGACCAAAAGTGAAGATGAGAAATTTTTTACAGACTAAAAGTTGAAGAAAATTTTTAAAGGGACTAAAACGAAAAGTTGATATATTTATAAGGACCAAAAACATATTTAACCCTATAATTTATTAAAATATTCCCTGAAAGTTATTCTACTTCACAAATATACATTTGTTGGCCTCCCAATTCCATACGTTTCTATTGTTTACATCGCCCTTTTCTTAATTGTGCTTCAATTTTTACACCAGCTCATTGACATATTTTTCAACGCTCAAATTTTTCATATATCCTTCAACGGAATACAAAGCTTATTTGTTTGGCGGTTACATACTAATTTAAACACTCACACTGTGGAAGAAATATCAACTACCTCAAACATCTCTACAACATTTAACATGCTTATATATCTATGATCTATCACGGTTGATGCACATATAGAGGCAACAAAGTACTTTCCAACCTTAAATAGTATGTAATCATGTTAGCAATTAACCGCGCAACTCGTGGGTCTACGTCTATTTCATATGTACATCTAATAATATTTTGGCTTAAATGCAATTTTGATCCCCTTATTTATATATTTTTGAATTTTTAGTCCCATTTTTTTAAAACCAACTTTTTGGTCTCCCTATTAATAAAGTCGACTAAATTTTTTAATCATACATTTATTTAAATGATGTGGTGCCTTCCTTAATGATGTGTCGCTGAGTTGGCATCAATAAATTGGATAAAATAGGCTCCATTGTTCACAATCTGATCTTAAGCGTGTGTGTAGGAGTTTAGGAGGGGAAGACTTTGGATAAAAGGAAGGTGGAAAGGGAAATAGAAGAAATGATAGCCCCTCAACTTGAATGGAGGAATTTATTTTTCTTCATAATACAAAACCCTCCAAAATGGGGGAATTCAAAAATTGTAACGGGGGAGGAATTTAGAGGAGTTCGATAAATTCTTCAAATCTAATATGTGTTGTTATAATACTCTCAATTAAAAAATATGTTAATCATAATCATTCGTTTATCATTCTCTATAAACACTCAAATTCAGTGTAAATTTTTCTAGACTTTCCTCTACTCGCCTCCCTCCAAAGCCCTTCCATACCCTCCCTTCCAAACTCCCAAACAGAGCCTTAATCAATCAGTTCATAAAAGATATAATGAACTCTAATCAGGAAAGGGAAGAAAGGCAAAGTAACATTAATTTATTTTCAGAACTCATAGTTAAAGCAGCTACAAACAATTCGGCATTTTACAGTGCCAAACAGAACCAAGCTCTACATACCGATCAAAATACTCAAGAAATTCCAATATTACATCATTACATTAGTTGAACACAAATTGGGAAGGCACATTCCTATGATTAGTCATCTTTGACACTGCAAAAAAGAGATGTTTGAGTTAGAGAAAAAGCACAAGAAATGAAAAGAGAACAATAATGGAAGTAACAAGAACTCTATCTAAATACTCACTAAACATTTTAAGAGAGCTTCAACTTTGCCCTAACATGACCCTTAGAAATCTGGAACTGTTCTGTTATGCCTAAATGAGCCATTAAAAGCCAGACATGGGTAAGCAACTCACCACCCTGGCTAAGCTGCTTAGCATGATGAAGCCCTCGACATTGGCTTGCTGCATGACACAGCATCTCCACCCAAACACGACTTATCATTTTCCATTTCCTTTCTTTTGACCAATTCTCCTCCGTTTCTAAAGACTGTAGCGATTTGGCAAGCCTACACGCATCAAACAGCACAGATTTGCTTCTATCACCTTTAACTTCTGATGGTGGAATAACTGTATTCACTCGGAGTATCACCTTGCAAACTTGACTTCTTTTCTTTATGTATTTTCTCTCTTTCAAAAGTTCATCCACCTCAGCGCACGTGTCTTCAAATCTGATCTGTCCTATTCCATTGGGTAACAAAAAAGGGCATATAACAAGAAGATATAACATATAATCAGACAACAGTTGGCATTTTTCACGACTTTGGACAGCAACGGGAGTTAAGTATTGAGGCTCATCGTCTAATGAATAACAAAGATCTGTAGCAATATGCCAAAGCAGAATGCTCTGATCAAACTCTACCTCCTTAATGCTTCGGTTAATGTCAGGAATTTGACAGTTCCATTTGTTAAGAACTTGGTCACCCTTGTAAGCGCATAATTTTTTACATGATTCAATATCTATTGCTTCTTCAGACTTATCCTTAAGTTGGTCAAAAATTAGTTTCTTCAATCCCTCCGAGGCTTGTTTTGTTTTTTGATAGTAAGACTTCTCAAAAAAGTTATAGATTTGAAGGAGTTTCTGAATTTTGATGCATTTGACGGGCTCATCTTTCAAGCAGAATCTAATGAGGTTGAATTGTGACATTTGATTAGACCACCTGATAGTGTGTGAGAGTTTAAACCAATTTTGACAAAAGAAGATGAACTTGCAGATAAGATTCACTCGCCAATTCTTATGCTTGCTCAGCCAATTCATTACCCAACTTGACGAAAGCAGAACAATAACCGCGTATATCTCAAGAAGAATAGCACCAATGAAAAGCACAAAAGTGATAATCAAGTCATAGTTCCAGTGTTTGTCTCCTTTATTATCAAGTTGAATATATACATTTTGTTTAGATATCAGAAAAGAAAAGGTAATGAATGCAGAGAGTGTAAAGAAAAAGCTCACAGATTTGGGGAAGATGCCGCGGTAGGAATATGTTATCACCGCCTTTGTATATAGCATATCATATATTAATCCTAACTCAACCTCAATCGCTTTAAAAGCACTTTCCCAATTAGATTTGTGAAAGAAAAATTGGCTGCTTTTGTGGTCTTGAAAACTAAAGATGAGATCTGCAAATAGGCACTCAGGAATGTTGTAAAATTTAAATCCATCACGTAAAGCTTGACCATCTGGAATATCTGGATTTGGTATATTGGATTCATTTCGAGAATTATGATCCAATACTAAGGGAGTAGTTTCATTAATTTCATGTAAGGTAACATGATATCCTTCATCTTTTTTAGCGGTGTAATCATCCATGAATTTAGCATAGTTTGGTCCTGGGTCTGGAGGAGGGAGAATTGATTCTCTGTATCCGTCACTGCTTCCGGACCGCAACGACCAAGTCCTCTCGCCATATTTGATTATTCCCACCATGACAACAGGAATGGTGACGTACTTGAGGGGATTGGTGTTCCACGACCGGTAAACAACATAAACTGCAACTGCTAACTGGTAGAGTAATTCTAGCATATGTCGTGGCCATAGTTGGTTGTCCTCAAGGGAGTAAGCGGTGATTGTATCAGGGCCACCAAGATGGACAAGAAGAAACGGCGCCCATATCGCCATAATTACAAAGTTGGGGTCTGCCTTATGATCTTTGGTGTGTTTGGAAAGAATTCCCAGAGCAACGGTAGCAATCCAATCAGCTGACAGATAGGTGAACCATATCAACAGTTTTAGCCTTTTATCAACTACATACTTCCTTCGGTTTCCCAAAAAGATGAGTAGCATTTGTAAGACGAGACTCACAGCAACCAGAATCCGAAGTTCCAATACATTCCACACTTTTGCCAGACTCGGAGTATTCTGATTGTCTGATATTGTTTCTCGGGAATATATCAAACTGGCAACAACTGAAAAAAACATATCACTGTCAATTGTTTGCTTAGAAAGAAAAGTAGGACCGCTATTGAATTGAATGAATAAATATTGAAACAAACATCCGTCTTACCAGCGAGTAGCATTACTTGATTTTGTGCTTCTACTTGATTGCTAATCTGTTTCGAGCAACGCCAAAACTATTTGATAACGAAATAGTGGAAATCAACGGGAAGACATTAATTAAAAGTAACTTGTTAATGCATGACAGAGTCCATGCTTTCAGGTTTCCTATCTTATTGAAGTAGTTCTGTTGTCAGCTTCATGCATATATCAATATTATGACACTTTTAAAATTGGAAAATGTGTTCCATGTTGAAATTGTTTGACCAAACATTGTGACCGGAGTTGGAACCCATACTCTTAGCTCTCAAATTGCTATTACCATTATGTTGATTAAAAAATAAAATATAGAAAATGCTTTACAAACACATCTTTTTAACAAGTTATAATAATATCAATCTAACTACTACTACATTTTTCGTATTTTTTTACCATATTTTCTCTCCTCGGATTGCGCGGCTATACATGTGTTGATCTTTTTTTTTCTTTCAAATAATATACCTCTTTAAAATTTTATATTTAAATGTATTATTAAATCCTTAACTATAAAACTCTTTGAAACATTTGCTTGTCTTCAATTATAAAACCTCTATACAAATTTCTATATACATTTATTTCCTCGGATCTTTTGTGGCGGCACGAAGTCCCATTGAAGGTGTCAGTGTTTGCTTGACATTTTTTTTTCCGTAATAGATTATCAATTAAAGTGAATTTGTTCCAAAGAGGTATTGTAGCATAGGAGTCGCAGTTGTGTGTTGGTAGTTGTGGATTGTTGGAAACAGAGAATCGTTTATTTTTGGAGTGCAATGTGTTTGATATAATTTGGCAACTTGTTCGAAATTGGTTGGGAGTTCATTCAACGAATTTGTCTATTATTACGAATCATTTTTTTTTACAGTTTGGCAGCTCTTTAGGTTATTCAAAATCAAGGAGCTCTTTCATGTTATTGATCTGGTTTGCGAGTTCTTGGATGATTTGGAAGAAAAGAAATGACAGGATTTTTCGTGGCAAAGAAAGTACTCCTCTTCAGTTTTCGGAGAATACCAAGTTTCTTTCCTTTTGATGGTTTAAAGCTAAAATTTCCTGTTTTTCCGTATCCGTTTCATAATTGATGCCAAATCCCTTTTTTATGCTTGGGAATTGGCTAATGTCTTTACGCTTTTGCTTAACCTTTAATTTATTTTTCAGTTTTCTTCTCTAGTACATCTTGGGCTGGAAGATAGTCCACTAGTAGTAATATATCACATTTTTTCCTCTTCAAAACAAAAAGTATTATTGGTTTTCTAAATATATCGTTTATTAATACCACAAATGTAATTTTGAAAGGAAAAAAAAAACTAATTTGACACAAAATGTCAACATCTCATGTCATATGATTAATGAAATGCCAAATGGTATGAATTGATAATACACGAAACATCTGATTTATAGACTATGTTATTAATAGGACAGAGATGTCTTAACAAGCAGGATGTACCAGTCAATAACGTACATCCACCACCAACCAATATCTTCGTCCCCTTCTTCCCATCTCATGCAGATTCCAAAATATTTCCTTCACATCCTCTTCCAAGTCCAAACAAAGAAACAAACAACACCAATTCACTAACTTTCATTTTTAAAAAAGAGAAATGCCAAACACAATCGCACAAACACTCGCCTCTCAAGTCTGGGTTAACAAACCAATTGTGCCTATTACTTTAAAATTATTTCGTATTTTTTTCATACATCAAAATTAAATGAAATGTGTAATTTTAAATTACAATAAAATAATTTATACTAGATGGGTTGAGTCTGGCGAAAGAGAAGAGACTAAACTCTCAAGATGTGGTGAACCAAAGTTCCAAGTTTGGTTTAAAGAGGTACTCATATTTAATATCTCATACACCTTGAATATGATTATCTTGAATTGAGTGAATTTCAAAGAAAACAAAAACAGAAACAAAGACAAAAAGTAATGGGCAAGTCTTTTTTTTTTCTTTCTAATAACTAAAATCATTAGGAGTAGAAGTTTAAAGAAAGGATCAATGCAAAGGTATCTTCTATTATAATATGGGAAAAGTAAATTTCTCAGGTTGGTGAGTATAATAGCGTCAAACAAAGAAGTTGGTGGGTACTATAAAATATTGCACCAAACATTTACGTCCGTTGATTGAATTGTGTTAATAATGTAAATATATGTCTATCTCATAGCAATTAGCTACAGTCTTCGTCCTTTTTACCTAGCTAACTCATGCAGACGTACTCCAAACTATCTTCTTGGTCTTCTTCCCAGTCCAAAGAAAGAAACAAAAATTTGCGCAAACTAAATTACTAAAGGAGGGTTTGAAAACCAAAGTGGAGCAAATTAATTAGCAGAGTTCGCATCTCCATCATCGAGCATGGCGGATATTGCAATAGATTTGGTGGTATCAACGGTTGCTAAATTCCTGATTGAAGAGTATGCCGTGTTGGGGGATGCAGTGAGGCACGTAGAGTGGATTGAGAAAGAGCTGAGGTCAATGCTGGGATTGTTAGAACAGGTTGAACAGCGCGGGAAAGCCGAACAGGAACAAGCGTTAACAGAATGGGCAGAGAAGTTGAAGGACGTTGCTCTGGATGCAAAGAATGTGATAGAAACGTTCGTGATAAAATCAGTGAAGAGGAGGAGGTGGGGAGTTTTGCATTGGTATGACAAATACAAGGTTGGAAAAGAGCTTGAGAAGATCCTCAAGAGGATGAGAGATGTCTCTCATGGAATGAACTTAAACACAGATGTCGTCAGTGTCACCGTTCAAACTCCACCACCTTCTAGTTCCAGTTGGAGTTCAACCACTACCACAGTAGTAGCTATGGAGAAGCTTGATCACATTCTTAGTCGTCAAAATTTAATAACCAGTAATAGGGTGATTGAGATGGTGGAAGAAGTAAAAGATGGCCTCAAAGACCTGCAAAACATTGTGTCTAAATTGAAGTCAACAAATGAAAGAGAAACCGTGTGGTTGGAAGAGGTGAACGAAGTTTGTCATTACACGGCAGGTGTTGCTGGAAATTTCATTGCGAGAAGAGAAAAATGGTTAAAAATGAGTAGTAGTCTCGGTCTTGTGAGGAAGGTCCTTTTACTCCTTTATCCTGATGCTTCCTCAGCGGAATTTAAGAAGCAGATGGAGCATACTAGGAATCAAATTGGAGATGCACTTGGCAGAAGTTTGACTTTCGGAGTCGTGGGAGTGGGAGACATGAATGAAACAACAACACAAAGATCAACAACAGTACCCGTTCAAGACTTGTCAGTGGAAATTTTGATAATATCAGAACTCATCCCTTTCTCTATTTCTTATACTGCTTCTTTTTTTATTCCGAGCAATGGTGGCTGGGCAGTGGTCTTCTTAATTGTAGTAATCTCTCAAGCTTTTGGAGTTGTTGCAAAACGTGGACCGATCAGAGCGCATAAACTGAAGACCAATCCAAAAAGAAGAGCAATCTTATCAAGACTGCTGACTTCGAGCATCTTCTTGTACACTTTGATTGGTTTGGTAATTATCATGGTGTCCCTGGTTCTCCCTCTCCAGGCAGCACTCCTACTCCAATTGAGTTATCCACTTTATCAAGTTATTGTCTGGAATGTGAATTTGTGGAGGTCCGTGGACGATAATTTGAAGTGCTTGCAAAGAGATTTAAATCTAACGCAAGCGTTTCTTAGGGATACTACTACTACTGAAAGTCAAAAAGGCCTGATGAACGAAAGACAAAAAGCATGGGTTGGTCAACTGAGACTCGTGGCACAAAATGGCAAGTCCCTTCTTGATGCTGCTGCTGCTGCTGGTGGTGGTAAGGGTGGTTGTTGGAGCAGAAGAATTAAGTTTGCCAAGGACATCAACTGCTTGTTGGAGGACGTTATTAGTATCTCACACAGAAAGACCATTTATGGCATTGCAAATATTATTATTCAACAAGGAACAGTACAACAAGAGCTTGTAATTTTGGACCCAATGCAAGAAGAGAGAGAGATTATTGAACAACACTGCGACAATTATGGTGCTGCGGAGGAACATCCAGAACCAGCTGCCTCCTCGTATCAGCTTGTCGCGGGGCTCAAACAGGAAGTCCAATCAATCAGAGGGGAAAAATACATGATGTATGTGCTGTTTCGAGACGTACTAGATATGACAGAAATAGATAGAAGATCTAGAATTTGGGTTGAGCAAATGCAAGGTATTGCCAAAGAAATTGGATCTGTCACATACCACTATGATACGGAACTAAAGAATAGGTCAAGTCTAACCTACACTTACAAGTACTGGACCCGGCGTGTTATTAGTAAAGAGATCATTGTCATCAGAAACAAAATTGAAGATGTCTCCAGAAGAAGAAGGGCATATGGTTTGGTACAATTTCAGACCCATGCCGAGTTCTCATCACCATCCATGGTTCATATATTGCGTGGAACTACGCAATTGTCTCTCGTTGCTAAGGAATCTGGCGTGGTTGGATTTGACGATGACGTGCATGTTTTGATGGCTCAATTATTATCAGATGAGAAACGTCGCTGCATTACTTCAATAGTTGGAATAGAAGGCACGGGGAAGACAACACTAGCAAAGTTGATATTTGAAGAAAAGGCTGTTATCAATCATTTTAAGTGTCACATATGGGTGTCAGTGCCTCCAAGTCACGAGGCTCAACGACTCATAGATGAAATTGCCAAGGAGGCCACCAAGCAAATTAAGGGAGACTGGTCAAGTGATCCAGTCCTCGAAACCTTGGCGAACACAAAGTATCTAATAGTTGTTGATGGCATAGAAAAAACTTCACAGGTGTGTTTGTTGGATACCTTAAAAGAGGCCATACCCGATATGTCGACGGGCAGCAGAATTCTTCTGACCTGTCGCAATGCAGATGTAGCCAAAGATACGACCTTTATTCACCCACTACAGTTATTAGACGATGAAAGTAGTTGGGTGCTGTTTACAAGACATTTGAAGGTGGACATTCCCCCGGAGCTAATCAAGGTTGGAAGAGAAATTGTGATGAAGTGTGGGGGCCTGCCATTACAGATATTCAAAATGAGTTGTTTACTTTCAGATAAAGATGTCACACACGAGGAATGGTCAAACATGGTGGAGGGGGGCCAATTCAATGAAGATCTAATTCAAAGTTGGTCTGAAACGCTTAAAGCAATCAAGAGTAACTTACCTCTGTATCTAACAGGATGTCTATTTTACTTTGGCCTATTCCCTGCTGAATTTGGGATTCCTGTCAGAAGACTGGTTGCTTTGTTGGTTGCAGAGGAGCGGGTGCATCACGGGGAACATCAAGAGCCCCCAGAGCAAGTAGCTGAACGGTACTTGACAAAGTTGATAGATCAGAACCTCGTTCAAATTGCCGAGAGAAAGCGCAATGGCAAGGTCAAAACATGCCGTCTCCCCTACGCTTTGCGACAACTCTGGTGGACAAAAGCTAACGACTCCATATTTCTTAAACCCCACACTGCCACAGTTTCCGATGCAGGCCCAAAAAACTCCATCTTACGCTGGGTGACTGATCATCTTAATACTGATCATATATGGTACTATCATATTCATGGTGACACTGACATTACTAGCAGGACCAATTCATCGTCCCTGAGAACCTACTACAAGGATGTTCGTTCCTTTCTGTCCTTCGATACCCGGGAGGGAAGTAAACCTGGTCAAGAAGTAGGCTACTTCATGAAGGGATGTATTTCAAGCTATTGTTTTCTACTCTTACGGGTTCTCGATCTTGAATGTGTTTACAAGCCCAAGTTACCTAAAAGCATAGCAAGACTTTCGCAACTGAGGTATTTGGGTTTAAGATGGACTTACTTAGAGTCACTTCCGTCATTTATAAGCAGGTTGTTGAAGCTGCAAACTCTTGATCTCAAACATACTTACATACATACTCTACCTCACTCCATTTGGGAGATGGACCTAAGACACTTATTCCTAAGCGACACTTTCCACAGCAGATTCCCACCTAAACAAAAGGATCGCTTTTCTCGCATCAGATTTTTTCTACCTCAGCTAAGAGATAATTTCTTGCATGATCTCCAGACATTATGGGGTCTTTTTGTAGATGAGGAGACTCCAGTGAAGGATGGCTTGGACACGTTGGTCAATATCACAAAATTGGGATTAGCATGCCAACAAATGTCATTACAGGAAGATGCAATGACAGATCAACTAGAGGCAGTGGCTGATTGGATTGCAAAATTAGAAAACCTTCAATCACTGAGACTAAAATCAAGAGATGAACAAGGGACACCTTGGATGTTACACTTGAAGTTGTTCCAGAATAACATTAATCTCACTGACATATATTTGCTGGGAATCTTAAGCAGTTCATCTATTCTGTCTCAATTCCCTCTCAGCCTCATTGAACTTACACTATCACATTCAAAGCTAAAGGAAGACCCCATGCAAATTTTGGAAGCTTTTCCAAATCTTCGGACATTGTGTTTACACGCAGAGTCTTACATCGGCAAATCTTTGTTATGCAAATCTCGAAGCTTTCCTCAGCTTCATGTCTTGAAAATTTGGAAGCTGGAGCAATTAGAGGAATGGATTATAGAGCCAGGAGCACTCCCGTGTCTCAGACAATTGGAAATCAGAATGTGTCCTCGCCTGCAGATGCTTCCTGATGGACTAAAGCATGTCAACACCCTGCTTGAGTTGAAGTTAACAAACATGCCAATGGAAATCAATGCTAATGCGCATAACATCCCACCCAATTGCCAAGTTATCTAAAGGAATTCCCAGTAGTTATCACTACATGGAAATTAATATGGAATCGTGAGTACTGAAACTGAATTGCCTCATTTTTTGTATGTTAGTTTGTTTTCTTTCCTTTCAACTGACACCCACTAGTTTAATCACGCAAAAAAATTCTTGGCAGTGAAGGAAGGCTTGCTGGATTCAACTAATTAGTGGATTCGTCAACTCAATTGCTTTGTGTATAAATTGAACTACTGCTTGCATATTGTTGTGAATGAATAAAGAGGATGGTAAGTTTGATTTTTAGTTAAAGGTTATGAAGTTCAAAGTTTGTTTCTTGATTCACATTTAAATACAGACTTATTATCTACACAAAATTTGTATTTGAACATGCTACTTTCCTTGATTGTGTTGTAAAATTTAAATCTTGTGTGCGATATTAATTAGTACTATGACAAGTTATTTTCCACTATTGCGTTGTGTTGTGCAATCAACCAAAGCTTGGCTAGTGACAGGAGCATGATAGTTGTTCTGAGTTGTACGTCTGAAAATTAAATCCTAATGATTTGTGGTGTGGTGAGTGAAGGTAGCCAATTTTTAGTGAATTTTAACACTGTTCAATTACTTTTATGTGGAGTCTGAATTTGGTTGATTCAGCTATTGAAATGGATATTTGTAATATAATTTGTATTAAAAAGGAACTAAGTTAACTTCATGCAGCACACCAGTGTAGAACTGATAGTGATATATAATTAGAAAATTTCACATAAAAGAATACATATTAAAGCGGGTAGGTCAGGCATTCTTAAAGGTACTTTGTGCATTGAGTGGTGCTCAAGTATCCTTGCTCTACAGGGAGCTGGAACCTTGATGTGCATTGCTTTGCATGTTGTATGACAGACTTTTGTTTATTAAAAAAAGTTAAATTAACCCACTCAAACTGGCATCGGGGAGTTGTATGACAGACTTATGTTATAGAGGCATAGAAAGAAAGAATATGGAGGCTGGGCGTGTCAGGAGACAAGCTGGCATTGAGTTTGCAATAGATACATGCAACACAGCAAGCTTAATGATGGGGCACATAGACATGTATGTTCTCATGGCTGCTTCAAAACGAGTGGAAATGGAGCTTGGGGTGATGAGTTAGATAATATAACATGAAATCTTTGAAATTTTTTATTTTTTGAAAAAATTAATCTTTGAAATGTTGATCTGAGAAGTGATGAAAGGGGCACGACGCAACTCGAAATTAAACTAGTTAAAACTCTTCAAAGATCGTATGTATGATAAGTTTTTCCAACCTCCTTACGTCTTATGCTTCTTGGTAGTGCTTATAGTGTTTTAGCCTCTCTTTTTTCTTTTAAAAAAATGCAGTTGTTCACATCTGAACGGGTCCAAATATACCGATCTAAAATAAAGATTGCAAAGCATTGCGGCATGTAATTAAAGAACCCGTCCGTATAAAAACGCTGAAATAATTGTAATGTTCCAAATTAAGCTACCAAGTATTTTCAATATACAAAATTAGACAAGTTGATTCCAATTCTATTCCCATCAACTTAGACAGCAAGACAGGAACAGACAAGAATTTAAGCACTTAATTAATCCTACAAACTAGGACTGAAACACAATGTCCCCTCTTTACAATGTTCTACCTAGATTCCATACCTTGCTATTCCTTGAGGATTGACTTGGGCTAAGTGAATGCCTTGAGTTCTCATGTTAGTTTCACTCCAGATCAAAGGCGATACCATGGAGTCCAAGCCCAGCATCCTTTTTGTCCCACTAGGTGATCCTTCTAGTGTCAGCCCTCTGAGACTCTCAAGTGATGTTAGGCAACTTTCTGTGGAGCAGTTAGCCCCTTGAGGCTGGAGAATATATGGCACTTCTGAAAGATGCATTCCATTTCCACCTAGCTCACTACTTGGTAGTTCTTGAAATTTTTGGATGTCTGTGTCTATAGTTGTATCACCGATAAATTGATCAGCCAACATCTTACATGCTCTTTCAAGCATGGCCATATATCTCCGTTCTGCATCTTGGCGAATTTGCAAGTGCTTCTCTGCCTGCAATACCATAATAATTCTTAACTTCTACAAGACATAATAAGAAAATTCAATTGTTGCTAACATAATTCTTAACTTCTATTAATCATTCCCAGTTGTTAAAGTTGATGACGTCTAAGCCACAAACTACAGTAAAAAAAAAAAATCAATCATTGCTGTACAATCAGGCCCACAATCTACTTACAATACCAATCAACAAAAACAGCCAAGCATTATCCACATGATGGGCCGGATACACAGATCAACCAACACCGTAATATTTCATAATTAATCATGTCTACGGCGCGCCATTAACCTCTAACTCTTCACAGTTTCACTTGCTTATAGTCTTTTTTTCTTTTGCCTTTTTCTGTCTTTGGCGATTGGGCTGTCCTTCTCTGATCTACTTTCCATACTACAGAATCTATATAACTCCTCCACACATGTCCAAACTACCTAAGTTGAGATTCGATCATTTTTAGACAATAGGTGCTACCCTAACTCTATAATGTTCTATTGCTATTGCTCATAAACATGTCTCGTCTAGAATTTAAGATACCAATAAAAATGTTCTAAAATAAATATAAACAAAACAAAATAATACACTGTACACAATGAAAAAGAAATTTACCTCCACTAGTAAATGTAGCTTACTTTGCACTTCCATTTGTGCTCTTAATGCCTCCTTGACTTCATGGCCCCTATATACGACATGACATTGCAATTCTCAGTTCGGTCATCAAGTGTCACTCAGATATAAAGGGAGAAGTAAATTGTTTCGAGAGAAACAATGAAATTCTTACTCGTTTGCATCAGAAGCTGGTAACTTTGGAGATGAGTTTTCAGTACCAGGGCTTTCTAGAAGATATGACCCTTCCAAAAAAAAAAAAAAATCAATTAGTTAAAGCATAGAGCCATAGACAGTAACCAAGAGGTTAAAATTACAAACATAGATAAACAATAAAGATGTAATGCAACCAATCTATTGAAAAGGATTCTAATAGTGATACATAATTAAATAAAATTATATTAATAATGTCAAATAAGTGTCATATAATTCAAATTGATAAATGTACCATCTTTGCATCCCTCGTCAAAATCCTTTCCAGCTTGCTTACCGAGCCTATACTTCTGCAATGCATTAAAAAATAGTGTAAATGAAAAAAGAAAGCATCATGAAGTTTCTATTGCACTAAATATTATAACTGTTGCAACAATGATACACAAATGAACCTGAAGATGACTCTTTAAATGATAGAGCGTCAAACCCTTGACATTCATGGTCCTCATGATCGCTTTCGGTGTGGCTTCTGCAAATGATAATTTCAAATTATAATAAATGTGAGAAGACCAATAGATGCATTAGAAGAGTTTATCAGATGGAGGAATGCCCCAATAAATAGAGTTAGAGAGGCCTATATTATTCGCATAATAATATTAGTTGTTTTTATAAGAATTCCTAGAAATATTCACAAATCATAATTCATAACATACTCCCACTACAAAGTGAGAAAATAAAAGCGTAAAACCACCATCACAAATAAAAGACAGTGTTAAAACAAAAAGAAGCTCAACCAAGAAAGCTATGAGGACTGAACCCCTATAATATAACTCAATGATATTCAGAAAAATTCTGAAGGCATACAAATGAAGACCCCTTCTCCCACATGGGACTTAATAAGGTCAAGGTGTCAATTACTAAAAGCATTCTCCTCGGCTCAATCGTAGACCATGGTATCATGCTAAGAAAGTACCAAAGGAGTACCATTTATAAACCCTAATCTGGACTTTGGATTATGCCTGATTTGGTCCCTGAATTATATTTTGAGTCAATAAAGTCTGTCTAGTAAAGCTGTTCGACCAATTTTAGAGGAAAACCAATAAAATTTGAATGATTTTGTATGAAGTGACATTAGAATTTGAAAAGGGTAAACCTTGAGATTTTTTTATTTTAAGTGGAACTTTATATTTTGGTTGGTTGGTTTTGAGTGGAAAAAGTTGTAAAAATATAATTTAAGCAGTTAAATTTGAGAATATTTTGAGTTGAAAATGAAAATTTGAGAATTTTTACTAGGAAAATTATAGAGATGCTAACAACAACAACAATCAAGTCTTATCCCACTAAGTGGGGTCGGCTGTAGAGAGACTAAATTGTAACAGATAAAAATTGAGAGATTAATTCGGAAAAAAAAAAATGGGGACCAAAATCACTCATTAGCTACCATAGAGAGATCAGTAGTACAAATAAATCTATCTAAGAAAGGACAGTACCATATGTACATGGATAGTAAGCATAATATTACAATGACAAATACATAATTATTCACATGGTGACAAAGTACAAGAATGATGCAAAGCATTGTACAAACATGAAATTGAAGACAAACAGAAGAGTTTCACATCATACAAGTTTAACACCTCAAACCTCCCACATTCTAATTGTGTTAAACCCTAGATGTTGTACTTACTAGTGGTTTATACAGCATAGACAATACATGAACTTAACACCTTGTTAAGTGCATCTTTGGTATCACCATAGATTGGTCAGAATCATAGTGAGCATCGTGATTTTGTAAAAGCTACGAGGCTCATCACGATTCTAACACATTCAAGATGAAATTAAAATGATTAAAAATTAATGAAAATCAAGCCCAAACAGCAATTTGCAACAAATTTCACACAATTTAAAAAAAAATCTATAAAGTTCATTCCTTTCCTAGCTTCAATAATTTCAACTATTAAACCAAAACCAAAACTCCTCAAAAACAAAAACCATTGTTCTCTATCAATGTCAAACTAAAAATGGCAAAAATAAATGAATAAATTAACCAAATGGGGTGCATCAAAATCACAAAAGTAACAAAATTTATAAAGAAAAAGAGAGAGAAATGAGTTACTGGTAGGACCACCAAGTTGAGTGACAGCATCAACAAAGCGTTGGTGAAGGTCAGTAGTCCAGCGAAGACGAGGTTTTGGATCAGAAGTGAGAACAAGACAAGGGTCAGCAGCAGCAAGGTGAGTATGAAGATGATGATTTGTATCTTCCTGAACAACAACAACACTTCCTTCATGGTCATGAGGACGTATCAACCTAGAAAACATCTTCTTTTTCTTCTATGGATGAAAAACAACACCAACCCAGTAAAAGAAAAAGAAGAAAGATGAAATTTTTTTGGTATTAGAGGAGAAAATGAAGGAAATGAAGATGACCCATTTGGAAGAAAAAGTGGTGAAGTGAAAAGAACAAGACTTTGGTTTTGGGAAGAGAAGTGTAGCTAATAGCTATAGCCTAACAAAGCAAATTGAGCTGCCACTGTCACGCTTTACTGTGATTTTGTCACTTTCTGCTCTCTTTTTGCTTTTTTCTTAATAAAAATACAAACTTTTAATCAATGCCTTTCATTTTGTTACTTTGTGTTTCCCTCCAATCATTTTCCCGTGGGGTTTTGTTTAGGCTTCTCATTATTGTCTTTGAGGAACAGATGATGTATTTTGTCTAGAATCTAAATTAGATACACAATTTGCTTAATAAATTTGAAAAAAAAATTTCTCTTATATTTAAGATCGAAGGAAAACATTCCGTTAAAGTGTATTTGTGTGAACCATCTACTCTATTAGGAAAAATGGTTCGAGTAATCTGAAATTCGAGGGAAAAATAAATAAAGTGTGACCTAGAGTTATTTTCACAAAAGATTGACCTAGAGTACTCATATATTAATATCACAAAGATGCGATAAAACACAATTTTTTTTATCTCTTATTATAAGATCCCTCATAAATTTCATAGATATTAAGAAAAGTAGTTATAACAATAATATGTGTTACTTTTACATAATTATTCTTACATTTAACAATAACACTCTCATTTGGATCTTACTATTTTATGTGAAACTTATTTTCAAAATATAAAACATACATGAGTTTTATCAAATAAAATGATAGATGTTAGAAAGAGAATGTACTTATAACACTCATCTTAATGATTTATTGAGAGAGAGAGTTCATACTAGGTTTTGATGCAAAATATAATATACTAAAAATTAACATTACAAAATAATAATAAATCATGTTTTTTTTGAAGAGAATAATAAATCATGTTTGAAACACATGAAATAGAAATAAAATATTAAAATCAAACTAATACGTATTATTAAAAATATTAAAACCAAAAAAAATAAAATATTAATCTAATAAATGATACTAAAAAATTGATTTAGGTGTCTTGTCATTCATGAAGCTTCTGATTTATTCTTTCACGGTTTGCTTATTACCATCATTCATTACATATCAATGGACTGTGTTATTCTTTAATCAACATAAACCATGCTGAAAAGAAAATCTTCAAAAGTAAATAACATAGGTGCATTATCATTGCAAGATGATTGTGTCACTAATTATTATTGTAAGATTATTGTGTCACTAATTAGAGCTATTTTAGTTGTCCACAATCAAAATCTGACTTCTTCAACAACTGATGGGCTAAGAATGTAGCCAAAATTTTATCTCTAAAGAAGTTGACCAATTTTGAACCACCTTGCTGAATAGAACCCACAATATAAGATCTAGCAATGAGATCAATGGATCTCCATCTTCTCTCCTTTGCATATTTCTTCAAACCTTCTTCAATCCTTTTGTATTCATCTTCTTCCTTCAATCTCTTGGAGAATATCTCAGCTAAGCACCTTGCTAAAACCACCCCATCTTCTAAAGCAGAACACCCCCCTTGGGCAAGATCAGGTGCCATAGAGTGTAAAGCATCACCAACAACACAAACATTTCGTTTGCTAATATTTCCCATTATGAGCTCCCAAGGATTTCTATATCTCAATGGAGCTGAATGGAAAGCATCTACCTCAGTGTTTTCTATGAAAGATCTAACATCACTTGGCATTTTCTCTAACTTGTTTAACACATATTCTTTCAGTTTAGCCGGGTCTTGTAGTAGCTCTTTTTCTGTAAGGCAAGTCAAATATATAGGGGTTGAAACAAATAATTTAATTTGGATATGCAAAAGAAAAGGGTACTCTCTCCATTAATTCTTGAATACAAGCAACTATAAAAATTTGTTTAGTGATCTAAAATATAAACAAATGTTAACTACTTCAACTATATTTAATGTTGAGAAATAATGCAGTGAAGAGAAAACAAATATTGGAGAGAGTATTCACCATTCACCTTGGCTTATAGGAGTCCATGTAAAAAACCAATAAACACCCTTCTCATTACATGGAAGAGCTCCAGCTCTAAAACCTTTACCAAAGTATTGCATGAACATTGGTTCCAACTCATGATTGGTCTTGCACTCTGAATAGCCCCTGGCTGCATATCTTCCTGTGTAAGAGGCCTCCTTGAAGCCTAGCCACTTTGCCACCACAGAGTTAACTCCATCACAACCGATCAATACCTTTTAAATTGCAAGCATCCATGTATAAACTAAAGTTATACTAATTTGAATTCATGATTGAAATTGTTTTCTTCTTATAGGTAAATATTATTCCATGAAGGACAGAAACTCTAAATATCACACAATTAGTACATCTTTATATTCACGGTATAATTTTGGAGACATAAAATTGATTTCTATATTAGCACATCATTAGATTCACAATATAATTTTAGAGACATAAAACTGATTTTGATATGTTTAAATGTTTTCGAGTAGAAATATATTTACTATTGTCTGCAAAAAAGATTCTAACTTAAAGTTAAGATTTGAACATTTTTGTTTTCAAAATGTAAACTTAGTTTTAAATTGGCTAAATTATATATTTGGTTCCTTAATTAATTTATGAGTTTCATTTTGGTCCCCTAATTTATAAAAGTTTCATTTTAGTCCCTTAATTCTATTTCTGTTTGTCAATTTGGTCTCATTCCGTTAATTTTAACTTAAAACGTCTAAGGTGGATCAACATTGTAGGAGGTCCACCATAGACTTCATTAATTTATTGTTTTTAACCGTTTGATCTTTTTGTTAAGAAAAGAAACCATTACATTTTGCAGGTCTACTGGATCTACTAATGTACTACCACCACCATATTTTTCTTCTTCTTTTCTTCCACTTTCCTGCATCAAAGCCATGAAACTCATGAACTTCAAACCTTCAAATCCAAAAAAAACCATTAACTTCAAACCCAGAAAAGCCATTAATTTCAAGCTTTCAAACCAAGAAAAGTTGAACTCAGAAGAACAAATTGTCAAACGTGAGTAAAACTCTCTTTGTGCCTAGCCTTCTTCCTCTTCGTTAATTAGTACCCAATTTTAGGAAAAACTCTTTGAGGTCAATTGAGGAAAACTCTCTTTGCACCATCATCAATTTTCCTCTCTTCAATTTCTTCATACCCTCAAAAGATTCTTGTTCAATTCAAACCTAACCAAAATCAATTTTGAGAAAAATCCATATTTCAATCTCTTTGTTCAAACCCTCTTTGATCTCCTTTTGATCTCAAAGAGTTCTTGGTTTGTTTTTTAATTGTTCTTGATTGAATATGAATATGGAGATTTGTTTACTGTGAATTAAATCATGGTTTTTTGTGTTATAGCAGAGGAAAGTGTATTATTGGAGTGTTTGATTAACAATGAATGTCTTAATGGAGCGTGAACCAGTCTTCTTCTTGTTTCCATTACGGCCATTCTTCCTCTTTTCCCCCATTCTTTGTTTCTCTCATCACTGTCATATATTTTTTTTATTGTTTTTTGAAATAAGTGTTTATTTAAATTCCTCTTTGCACTCAAAAATTTTAGATTTGAGTTTTGGTGGAGAAAATTCGATAGTAGAATTTCTTCTAGATCTGAGTTTTGCCAGATTGGAAAAAAAATTAGAAAATGAAGAGTTCATTTTGATTTTCTTATTAAATTTTTGGCTTAATTGCACTTTTGGCCTCCTATGTTTCAAGATGTTGCGATTTTGGTCCCCTAACTAATTAAAATACAAAACAGTCCCCTATATATTGGATCTTTGACAGTTTTGGCCCCCTAGACCAATTTTGACTCGGTCAACGCTGACGTGGCACTTTAAATCCACCACGTGTGCATTGCTTTGAAGTGTCACGTCAGCGTTGACCGAGTCAAAATTGGTCTAGGGGGCCAAAACTGCCAAAGATCAAATACATAGGGGGTTGTTTTGTATTTTAATTAGTTAGGAGGCCAAAATCGCAACTTCTTGAAACATAGGGGTCAAAAGTGCAATTAAGCCTAAATTTGTATTGTGGTTTTTTTTATGAATATTTATGAAGTTGATGAAGATGTGGAGGAAGATGAAGGAAAGTAGAAAAAATTTAGATGTTGGTGGTTCATGGTTTTATATGATGGACCTGCAATCAAATGGCTAAAATCATATCATGAATATTAGATATTAAAAAACTAACATAAGGGACCAATTTGACAAACAGAGATAGAATTAAGGGACCAAAACGAAACTTTTAGTAATTAAGGACCAAAGTGAAACTCATAAATTAATTAAGGGATCAAATATGCAATTTAGCCTTTTAAATTTCTTGCTCAATTTGTTTTCAACTAAAATGGACTAAAAACTTCACAAATAAATTCACCCGCAGTCAATTTTTGCCACCACATAGTCGACACACATTTAGTCAACCACAATGGAATATGTGATACTTGTGACCACAAAATATCACAAGGAATGTGTATCTTGCCTTATTGTATATGTTACTATGTCACAAATAATATTGTTTACCTTGGTTTTGATGGTTGTTCCATCAGCAAGATGAAGTATCTTAAAGAAGCCAGATTCCTGAATAGAAATAACCTTTGACATGTACCTAATGGTGCCACTTGGAAGCTCACTAGCAAGGGCTTCTAACAATAACTGCCTTCTAACACAACGAACTTCATAGGGTCCACTGCATGACATAAAAACACATGATACATAGTAAGAATAATGGAATTGGAGCAGGATATTTACAAAAATTCATAAAGGCGTGGTGTGAATGTTAACGTTATTATATAATATACGATGTACTTACTTCTCTCCTAATTTTCTGTCCTTGAAAGACGTAGTTGAAGTTTGTTGCCCTGTAATCAAAGTAGTAGTGACAAGCCTGCACTTCAATTCAAGTTTTTAGTTTCGGTCTTTTAAGGTATGATTTTTCATGAGAGAAAGATGATAAGAGAGAATTGAGGTTGAGAATAAATTGAGTAGAATTGTGATGGTGTTTGGCACAAGAGAGGTAGAAAAAATTTATAAGGTGTTGTTTAGTGGTTAAAGGATTGAGATGCTAGAAAATAAAAAAGAGTTATAACATAAAAATCTCTGCAATCTCTCTTCATAACAAACAAATATGACATCTCTTCAACTTCTCTCTTCACAATTCCATCCATACCAAACATACCATTAGCCATCTTTTTTTTTGAAATACTAACGAGTGTATCGAACACTCTTTGAGCATCTAAAGTGGTAAAATTTTATAAAAATTTGTGTATTTATTGCCTTGAAAATTAAATCTTTAATTTTTATAAAAAATAATTTCTTCATTAGGAAAAATTTGCTTTTATCAAATAGTATAGTGGCTAAAATTCATTTTAAGCTGAAATAAGTGTGTGTCTATTACAATGCTTATGATTAGGAGTTTATAGCATTTGCCATTTAAGATGACACCTCTAGTGGCGTTTAAGTATATGGTCTTGGTGTATTGTTTTTCTCTATTTCTACCTTCATTATTTTAAATATAATGTGTCATACTATGTTGACACTAATAAAAGTAATTTAATATTAATAAATAAATTATATGTTGATACAAATTATAATTAAATGATTGGTCTTAATTGGTTAATGAGTTTCACCAATAATGATTTATTCCGAAGAATTTAAATTTGATTCCTATGCAGAACGATTTTTAGTTAGACTTTACTTATCTTTCGACCTAACTTCAGATTACTATGACCATTTTCCCTAAAAATCAAAGGGTTAGCGACCAAAAAGAAATATATATGTATATATATATATATAAAATTATAAATATCTCAGGCATTAATTTTATAAATTTGCCTAAATATTTTTTTTAAGAAATTAAAATGAAAAATATTACTGAACTGGCAGGAAATTACAGCACAAGAAGTGCCAAAAACCAGCAAAAATGTGTAAACAATTTACATCAAGAAACAACAAGGCATGGGGAAAGAAAAAGGGTCAAATTCACCCCTCTACGAATTTGCCTAAATATTAATATTAGCTAAGTTGTTCCGTAAAAGAAAAAAAAAATTCTATTGTACCAAAAACAAGCTAAGTTTTTTTAAGAGGGTAAGAAAAACGGAAACTTCTACAGTACACCTTACAAATTGAGGTGTATCAGTACTCTTCCTCCATAAACTTATAAATGCCTAAATATTAATATTAGCTAAGTTGTTCTGTAAAAGAAAAAAAAAATACTATTGTACCAAAAACAAGCTAAGTTTTTTTTTAAGAGGGTAAGAAAAATGGGAACTTCTACGGTACACCCAGTACTCTTCCTCTATAAATTTATAAATGCCTAAATATTAACATTAGCTAAGTTGTTCTGTAAAAAAAAAAATACTATTGTACCAAAAACAAGCTAAGATTTTTTTTAAGAGGGTAAGAAAAACGGGAACTTCTACGGTACACCTTACAAATTGAGGTGTACCGGTACTCTTCCTCCATAAAATTAACAATCATTTTATGAAATAAAAAGCTACTATTTGTCAATAATATTTATATTTTAGAAAACATCTTTTCATTAGAAAAAACATCATTTCATTGTTTATGAGAATCATATTAAACTCAACATTTTCCCATAAAAAATAAGCAATATTCTTTATTATGAGTAATAAAAATTCAAAAAAAGTAAACTTTATTTCGTCGAAACTTTTGGTAAATAATATTTATTATTGTAATTATCAATGATGAAAAATAATTATTTTTTTAAAAAAAAAAAACTCATTTTATTAATTTAAGAATTTGGTGTATTGGTGCATTCAAATTTTTTGATGTATAATAGAATTTGCCAAAAAAACTACAATGTTCGCCATTTTCGATTTTGATTTGAAAGGACCTTTTTCGAATTTGAAAGCACAACTTTTTTTAAGGATAGAACTAAATTGTTGGATTCGGTCAAAAAATAAACAACATGTTGATTTATTGATTGAATAAATAAATGTTTTGTCCCGTCAGCATAGCTCAGTTGGTAGGACAATGTATTATTATATGTAGAGGCCGGGGTTCGAACCCCAGACACACTACTTATTCACTTTATAAGGTGAATTCTATCCACTAAACTACATAACCAAAAAAAATTAGTAAATGTTTCGAACCATTTATAAACACAAAAGCTAATTTAACTTACACCAAAAATTGATTCAAGTGGTAGTTATCGATTGGTTTTAACCTAAAAAATAATTTAATAAATATCATCCTTATTTATTAATTTTGTTAGGTCTGCAGCAACTTAACCTAATATTTTCCCTCTTATTTGTTGTATTAGATTAACAGTAATTTAATCTAACAAATTTCATCTAAAAAATGTGTCGCACCAATTTCATTCATATCATCTTGCCTATTTTTGACAATATTTTCTACACTTATCCTTATTTGTTAATTTTGTTAGGTCTGTAACAACTTAACCTAATATTTTCCATCCCATTTGCTTTATTGGGTTTGCAGTAATTTAACCCAACGAAGACAATTTCCTTTGACTGTATCATTTGCAATGACAATTAACAAAAGTCAAAGGCAGTCGCTTAAATATGTTGGTGTATATCTACCAACACCTGTATTCTCTTACGGACAGTTGTATGTTGCTGTTTCGAAAGTTACATCCAAAGAAGGACTAAAGATATTGATCACTAATGAAGATGGTGAAGATACCAATGTATATGTAACGTCTAACGTTGTATAGGAGGAAGTATTTTGCAATGTGTGATGAAACTACATGCCAATGTACCAAAAATTTCATATTTCTTTTACCGAATTATTGATAGGATTACCGGATTTTCTTTTATAATATTTTCAGATTTCATACATTTTATGAAGTGTTTTATTTTGTCTACTATGTATTATCACTCTTACCAATTATATATTGCATTTTATGATTCGTATGTCAATCCCTTTACAATAAACCTGTGCATAGCACGGGTCAAAAATTTAGTTATTTATTAATTTTGTTAAGTCTGTAGCAACTTAACCTAATTCTTTCCCTCCACTAATTCCCTTATTAGGTTTGCAACAACTCTATCCTAAATTTTTCTCTAAATTTGCATCATATATGTTTTTCATTTCTCTCTCTGATAACCGTGAATATTTTTCAAATCAAAAATTTAATAGATATCTTAATCCTTATCCTTATTATTTATTAATTTTATTAGGCCCGCAGCAACTTAACCTATTGTTTCTGTAGATTTTTTATTTTATTTTTTTGACAAGTTGTTGTATACTTATTTAATACGTTTACAAACAGAATACCCTTATTTCCATGCAAACTCGGCTACCCTAAATAATTTGTTAGGAACCATGAACTACATTAATTTTTTATGTTTAACTATAAAAGTAATAAATTAAATTGACCCGTGCAACAATATAATTTTGTATTCTTTTTATCTTTTTTCTTTATAATTTTTTTATTCTCATTTGATTGTAATATTGTATCTTTAATAATCTAATTTGTGTTTTTTGATCGACCCATGATCTTACGGGTTAAAGATTATTTATTGGTTTCTATCATAGTCGAGAAGACTCGTGCGTCGCACGGGTCAAAAGTCTAGTCATATATTAAATTACTTCAATTGTTAGGTCTAACCTTGTAATTGGGATTAAACTCTCATTAATCTACTTTTGTTTTTCTTCTGATTCATCTGCTTGTATATAAGGGTGTTCAAAACCAAATCAATCCAATAGAAAAACCGCAAACCAAACAAATCCAAACCGAAACTGCAAAAACCATATTTAGTTCGGATCTATTCAGATCGATTTTTTACTCAACTGTACAGTTTGGTTCGGTTTGCGGTTTAAATTTTACCAACCAAACAAAAACCGCAATATAAGAAAAACACCAATTAAATATATATCACTTGACCAATACTCATAGAAACTCAATGAAAACTTTAATAAAATTACATATTTTTTCTCTTGTTAAGTTTCTTCTTTGTTTTTTCTTTCAAAAATGTATTTATGTACTACTTGAGCTCTTAGAGAATGATAAAAAAAATTAGTCTTTTGTATTTCTTACAAAATAGGATTAGTTTTTGTGTGCATTTAAATTTGATTTACGTAGTTGGGAACATTGTTGGATGAAAATAAAATTGTAATGTTGAATGAAATTTAAAACATTGCTGAAAATATGTGGTGTTTTAGCTTTTTAATTTGATTTTAATGTTGGAAACAAAAAAAAATTATTGTTTAAAAAACTGCATCAACCGATCCAATCCAAACCGCATTGGTTTGGTTTGGTTCAAATTTTACTTTAAAAGTCAACTGAACCAAACCAAATCGTATACTTATTTATCTTGCGGTTGAGATGATTTTTAACTTTAAAACCGAATCAAACCGCATCACGAACACCCCTACTTGTATACATGTGAATTTTAATAATCATTTACTGTTTTATCTATCTATTAAAAAATAAAAATAAAAACTAATTTAATGCACAGCCTCTTTTTCAATACATGCGTCACATCAAATTATTAATAAAAATGAAAAATGTAAACAAGTGCCCTAAGGACATTGTTTAAGCGAGAAATGCTAGCAACACGCATTGTAACACACACTTTCCAACACACTCTCTTTGATTGGTTAAAATTCACATGGGTTCCACCAAAGCATGTGGGTCCCATATGAATTTAGTGGGTCTCATGTGAATTTTAACTAATCAAAAAGAATGTGTTGAAAAGTGTGTGTTAGAAGATGTGTTATTAGAAGGTGTGGATTTTTACACTGAAAATTATACGATTATGACTTTAACAAGTACTTGACTTGCACTTTCAAGACATAATTTCTTTTTATGGGTTCTTTAAACAATGCTCTTAGGACACTTGTTAAAAAGACCCTAATAAAAAAGCTAATTTAATGTATAACTTCTTTTTTAATACATGCGTCAGATCAAATTATTAGATTGCAACTTATTTGATAGAACCAAATTTCAAATTGCAACAAGGCAGATCTATATATGTCGGATCAAATTATTAAATTGTAACTTATCAAACAATACAACCTTCCTTAAAGAAAAGAGTCAATACATTTAAAATTGCAACAGAGCAGGGGTGTATATGTCAAACCAAATTATTAAAGAGGATTGCTAGCAACACACCTTCTAACACACACTTTTCAACACACTTTATTTGATTGGTTAAAATTCACATGGGTCCCACAAAATCATGTGGGTCCTATATACTTTTGGTGGGTCACATGTGAATTTTAACCAATCAAAAAGAGTGTGTTGGAAAGTATGTGTTAGAAGGTGTGCCGTTACCATTTCTCTAAATTGAAACCTATCAAACAAAACATTTCAAATTGCAACAAGGCACGGATGTATATTTGAACAGTTGCGATACTTTATTATATGAATTTAATTAATATACAATGTTAGTATATAATATTTTACATATGTATTTAAGGTATTTTCCTTGAGAGAATTCTGGTTTCCTCCTGTTATATCATCGATTTTGTGTAGTCAAAATTTATTAAGGTTCAAAATCGAAGAATCTTCAAATTATAGAGTTGGAATTTAAACAATTTTTTTTACATAGAGGTAAACCGGAAATCGCTATATTACAAGGAATAAACATGTATTAACCATTTATTAACGTGACAACATATCACTTGAAGAATGTTTAAAATACGTTTACACTGTTAGTGTGCAATAATTAAACTCTTATTATATTTATTAGAGAAGGAAAACATGCACTTATATTTTTGACTGAGGAGGCACGAGTACAAGACGATTCTCGATCAAAATTGTTCATGACATGAAAGATGAGAATTATGCTAATACTAGAGGGAATTGGAAAAATTTGTGAAATTGTAAGGGTCCTCGTTGTATTCAAGCATTCATTTGCTTTGTTGCTCGTGATCTTATTTTAACTAATTGTTATCGAAGTAGATGGGGTGTGGACATATCCTCGACTTGTCCTTGTTGTGGAACTAAGGATGAGACTACCCTTCATGCGCCCGGAGACAACACTTATGCAACTTAGGTATGGACCATACTTATACCTTATGGTTACATAGATATCATTTTTTTTCCTTTGATTGCAGCAAGTGGATTTTTACCAACCTCAACAAGCATTGGAACGGAGTGCCCAACTCTAAGTGAAAGACAACTTTCATGACTACTTGTTGCCATTTATGAAAGTGGCAGGACAAAATTTTTTTTTTCCAGATACTAGATAATCACACAACCATCGTCCAGGCGTGCAAAAAAATGGAGATCATTCGGGTTGTTGTGGCATGCTTTGGGATGGTAACGACAGATGGATCATAGTTTTGTTCGCAAGATTGACACAGGTGATGCTCTTCATGTAGAGATGTGGGGTATGTACTTGGGTCAAGAGTTGGCTTATGCGTTGAAAGTGATTCAAAATTGCTTATTAACATGGTTACAAATAATTGCAAAATGAATGAGACAACCTTTGTGCTCATTCAACATATTCAAAATATTTTGAATCGTAATTGGCACAATAGATTCAAAACACTTGGAGAGAAGGTAACATGAGTGTTGATCAGCATGCAAATTTTAGCCTTACAATGGATTCTTGAAATTTTATTATTTTTGAGACCGCTCTTGATGAACTCAATAGTCCCCTCTTTGATGGCATATTTGGAACTTATGCCTAGAAATGTTCATTTAATTGTCTTGTTTTTTCTCTTTCTTTGTAGGCTTGTGCCCTCTCTCTTACCGGAAAAAAAATAAAATGCATTGTCAATATAAATTAGCTAGTTTTACGAAGACGTCCAATAAAAAATGAGAACATGTTGGTTATTTTAAAAAGCGGTTACACATATGCTTACATGATAAGGTGGTGAATTTTTATTGAACGACGGTGTAAAATTATTTTACATCGGCACAATATCTCTATTAAACTCCTTTTAGTAACCATAAATTAAAACGTAGCTAATAGTGCATCCACATTGATAGAGTCTTTACCATTTAAGACCCGGTACCTAATAGGTACCTTCAATGAAAAAATTGGGGGTCTCTTAAGACTCAAGGTCTCACTTAAGACCACTAATCTTAAGTGGACCCCACACCACTTTTCAATAAAATAATCATTATTTCAGTTGTTTTTGTTGTTTTTCATTAATAAATAGTTATTGGTGGGACCCATTCAGACCTTTTGGTAGAGGATCTCCATTGGAGTGGTCGATTACCTATTAGGTACTATTATTAAAAAAAAAAATAATGTGTCCGTGTGAGACCCGTTTAAGACCTCAAATGTGAGGGTCTCCATTGTGGATGCTCTAAGAAGTTAAAAATGGAAATTAAACATAAATTTTGTCTTGAAAAAGATTGATTTTAAATTTCTAAAATATAAAATACACAATTTCCAATAAAATGTTTTTATCCTTAGTTTCTTAACTTGTTCCTTAAGAACACAAATTAGCATTTCCCATATTTAAATTATTTTAATCATTCTAAACTATTGTTGAATTATGATGTCAGAATATCCATCCGTACTTAATTATCCGACCAATTTCAAGTATATTAAAAAAAAATTAGTAAGTAGTTAATATGTATGTTTTATATATGAATATTACTAAATTGTTTTTGGTTTAAATGTGTTTTTAATTTAACTTTTCATATTTTAAGATAAGTTAGTAGTATTAATCGGAGTTATGTTTTAAAAAAATACCACCTAATAATTTGTATATGAGTTTATATTTAGTGACAATTTTTTCTTCAAAAGGTTTTTATAATTATAGACAAAGAGAGTATCGTTTATATATAAAACTAAGAAAGAGATGTAGTAGTTTCTACTTACCGATGAAGTTGTAGATGTTGGTGGCGGAGGATATTTCCAACACCTACAACATCCAAGGTCTTCCAAGCATTTTCCCATAAAGTTAAAGCAAATCCACCGACTCGCAAACTATCTGAAGATTCTAATACCAAACTTTGTACACCCAATCTGCAATTTCAACATCACTGTCAATGATTGATTTCACTAGTACGAACAAGAAGAGCTGAGGGCCACACACTCACATGATCAATCGTTGAGTGAGAGAAAAAAAAAGGGACTTTTTTTAGTTTGCCCCATTTATTATTTAAGCATACCAGTCCAAAAAAAAATTCAAACATAAAATTGTTTTATACTTTTAAATAGGTCGAACCAAAGTCTGGAGGGCCAACCCATATTAAATACAGATTCAGTGGGCTGGGCAAAAAAAATACAATCCTTTTTTCATGTTTTCTTTTACAACCATTTTGATAAGTCGGCCAGATGGGTAAAACCTATTTTAAAAGCACTAACCGTAAGGTTTTTCATAGAGATTAATTCATCATTAAAAATAAAAAAAAATTCACATCAAGAATATGATTATCAAAAGAAAAATATAGTTGTTCAATATATAGAAATAGGATAAATCTGGGGAAATAAAGAGAGTACCTGTGAAGTGCCAAGGATGTTGTGAGGCCAGCAATTCCAGCTCCCACAATAACAATATCTTCTTCAAGTGCAATCTCCATTACTAAGTATATAGAGCACTATCCTTTGAGTTTTTGTTTTATTAGAATAGAGTGGACAGAAGCAAGCTTAAATAAGCAAGGACAATCACGAGATTTGTTTGTGTTTTTTTTACCCTTTTGGCACACTTCGTGCTTCAAAGGGAGTCTTTTTAATATTATTTTGGCTGATAAAAAAATAAGGCCATGACAATGCTCAGATAAATTGAACCGACTCGGTTATAGATTAAAGGTTCAAAAGTATGACTATAAGCTAGATCAAAGTTAGACCGGTTATAACAGCTTTAAAAATTATTAATTAATGTAATGACATTGTATTATGACATTGAAGTTGTATTTTATAAATTATGACATTGTATTATAAAACAACCATTGTATTATGACACTCTTTAAAAATTATGACATTGTATTATAAATAGAACTAAATTTTCTAAAAAATTTCTTATAATAAAAACCGAATGGAAACCCGTTGAAATTGAAAATTCTAATTTCTATTCACAAACTGGTAGTCTTTTGACGGCTTACCTTGTGAATGTGAGCTTAAAGCCTTGATCCGTGTGCTTGTCGGCTAATTTTTTTAAAGAACATACCAGACTATTTCATTTGCCAAAAAATTAAGTGTCAGACTTATTCACTGCGTACGTTTTAAATGCAAGTTTTTTAACAATAAAGTATACTAGAAGGAGGTGTATATTTTTTTTTAAAAGATGTGTTATTTGAACATCCATTTAAATGATAACTTTTGTGACAACTAAAATTGTACAATAAAAATGATGTATTGGTATAAAAAAATGATGTATTGACACAAAAAGCAAAAAATAGAGATATAAAGTAAAAACATAATGTGAGTATGAAAGAAAAAGTTGTTACCAAAAGTTGTCAAAAATAGTTGTACAAATACCATTTCTTTTTCTTGAATGAATTTAAAATGTTAACTTTTGCTTATAACAGTGATCCTAGATGTACGTTGAAACATACATGGTGCATTTGATTTACTAGAAAATGAAGAACATTATAGGACAATTTAATTTTAAGTTGTACGGTGTTTGATTTGTAAAACTGTTTCAGAGACAGGACAAACCAGAGGCAAGGGACATGACGAAAACATAAATTCATGTCCCTCACCAAACCACATCATAATTTTTATCTCACGTATAAGTTGTTTAAAATGCTATGTCTCACAATATTAGTCGTTTAAGGTTTGTGCGTGATTATTAAGAAAATGATTAATTGTGTTGATTTCAATGGTAAAATTAGTGACATTTACTAAAACACCTTTATTAATTGTAGTTAGTGGAGTAGTTAAGTTCGATGAAATTCAATAAATAAGGGTATAATAATGAAAAATAATAATAAATGTTGTATTGATATTGTAAAGTGACAATTATTTTGAGAAAGATAAAAAATGCCAAAGAGATAATAATTATCAGACGAAGGGAGTACAAGAATAACATTTTGCCCACCCAAAATCTAATGAGACCAAAAGTTATTCAATACCATAAAAATTTGTTATGTTTTGTTTTATCGTGTTGTGTTGTTATGTCTTGTATTGTTCTGTCCAGTATTTTTTTTTTTGGGAAATGTTAACTTGGGCACAAATTAATGAATCAAATATATAAATATTTTATTGAAATGTGTGCATTACATTTAATTTTTAACACAAAATTTTAAAAAATATTTCTTCTTTTAGATTTCTTAACATGTACCCTAAGGACACAAGTTAACACTACCCTTACTTTTCTTTTTTTTAGATAAAAACACGCCCACAAGTTCCAAGAGTAATATACACATTGCTCCAAGTTGGATTCATGTTACCTAAAAAAAAAAAAAATGCTAAAATGAGTTTTTAAAATATTTGATAATTTTTTGTTTAAAAATTTATCCAAAAAATGATGCATTCAACATCTTAAACTTTAGTATGACCTTTAAAAAAATCCATTAATCATCTCCCATCGCCCATACAAATGATCAGAATTGTTTAAGATTTTGAGGTCAAGACCTAAAAAAACATTGAGGTCTAGATACTCTCAATTTAATTCACACTTCTATTTAGACATGGATATATAGTTTTTTTTTTTGACAAGAAATAGATATAGATATATAATTTATTCGATCACATTTATAAACAAATATTGTTTTTTAAAATTCATTGAAAAATTGATGTATCTGAAATATAATATAGTCAAATACATCAGTCATTTAATGAATATGAAAATAGAATGGTTGTTTTTAAATGTGTTCAAAGGACGTACAACAAAATAATATTATTTTTTAAAATTTTAGTGTCAAAGTCGTTCTACTTTTCATTCGTTGTGGACCATTGGATCAATCTTGTGCTTTAGATGACATATATAATTTTTTTTTGGTACAATGACATCTATAATTTTTAATAATTAGAGAATTGAAATTTCAAAAACCATTACTCCCTTATTTTTAGTTGTTTTATTTTATTTTATTGGTCAAGTCTTTAATTATTTTATTTACAAGCTTGGTTTATATAACAGTTACTTTAGGCTTGCTATTTTTATCATTTCTTTTTCACTTTTGCACACTAACTCTTTTTCGTTAGTCACTATATTATATATATGAAGTTAGTTGTTAGTTTCTTTTGTATGTATATGCAAAAATGATAAATACAAATATATAAACAAAATAAAACAACACCCGCATGTTGCGTGAGTCAGGATTTAGTTTAATATAAAATGCACAAGTTTCAAAATAAATTTACTATTTTAAACTTCTTAACTAGTGTGTATACCTGTGTCAAGCATGAGATAATTTTTTTCTGTATAATTAATTGTACTTGCAGTGATTACAATATCTGAAACTAGGGTCTAGAACTGTTTAGGTCATGGCTTGAGAATGCTCTCAAGAGGGGTATTTGCAGACTTTTGTGGACTGGTAATTATGTGACTTAAGCCACAAGCAACTTGAGCCCTAAGTCACTTTAGAGCGTTCTCGAAGCTTGATGAGGTGGCGCCCTTAGAGGGACGCACCTAGGACTTCATGGCCCTTCTGGAGGGCGCTTGAGCCTTTATGGAGGACATTTGTGCCCTTAAGGATAGATTGATGGTCCACAGCCCCCAAACACGAGCCTTTGGACAAGGTGAAGTGATTAATTATGAAATTGATGGTCCATATTGATGGCTTGATCATAGAGCGTGGACGATGTCTTTTAATGGCGCCTTATCCTTTGTTATTTTGATGTTTTTATCGGGCGATCTTTTCATGGCGCCCTAATACTTTTGTCCGTAGCTTAACTTTATTTTTTTGTCCTGAATATGGTTCTTTGTTGATCTAATTCTGATGTAATCTTAACAGGGCGAGCCCTTCAAGGCGCCCTCATCACATTCTAAATTCCTGGTAGAATATTTATTGTTTGAGACAATGCAGTTTTTATTCCGATTTGCTTTAGTGTTTCAAATTCCTCTTCTTTTTTCTTCTAAAGTTTTTTGTACTTTGTAATTTTGTTGTTGGCTTCTTCCTCATTTATTTCGCCCTTTTTCTGAGACAGACTTTTCATCTACGACCCTTTTTAGAGAAGACCTCTATACGAGGGTTTTCTTTCTTCTACGACCCTTTTCAGGCAAGATTTCAATATGAGGTTTTTTTTTCTCTTTTTTCTACGACCTTATTTAGGGAACACCTTTATGAAAACTTTGTTTCTTTTACGACCCTTTCTAGGGAAGACATCTATATGAGGATTTTTTTTTCTCCTACGACCCTTTTTAGGGAAGACCTCTATATGAGGATTTTTTTTCCTTCTACCACCCTTTTTAAGGAAGACCTTTATATGAGGGTTTTTTTTCTTCTACGACCCTTTTTAGGGAACACCTCTATATGAGACTTTTTTTTATTCAACAACGCTTTTTTGGGCAGACCTCTATATGAGGATTTTTTTCTTCTACGACCTTTTTAGGGAAGACATTTTTACAACTACAATTTGGCGTAACTATTTCTTTAAAATAAATTGGCGTACCTATTTTTCTTTCGACTATAATTTTACATATTATGTTAATCAATCCAATTTTATTAAATCATCATCTTATATTATTTAAAGCAATTATAATGTAACATGTATCATTTTTATATAATAATCCAATCAAATTGCATGCTTTTTGTATTTGCATCATATTTTTATTTATTCCGATTAGTCAATCAAACATAAGGAATGTTTGGTTTAATTTGAATATTTTATTTTCTAAAAATTTAATAATTATTGCTAAAAATTAAATAAGATAGCATTAAATGAGGTTGGAAATGAGACACTGCCATATGTACCTTATAAGTGATGCAAGCAGGACCGGACCTTGGGGTGTGCAATGAGTTCAATGGAACTGAGCCTCCCCAAGGTATGAGACTCAAAAAAAATTATAGCCCAGTAGTACTATCCTATTAAAATCAAAAATTTCTTATTCTCTTTCTCTCTGATACCACACGTTCCATTACCATCACTCCATCGGACTCTCCTTTTTCTTCTTCCCCGGTTTGATTTCCTTTTCCTCTTCTGTTGTCTTGTTTTAGGCCTATTAGAATTGGGTCCTCTTGCTTTTGGTGTTAGGTGAGTGTTTTTTTGGGAGGGTGGTTTGAGGATCCTCATGTATACGGTATTGATTTTCACATTGTCTTTATCTTTTAAAAAATTGGGTAAAGAGTGCTTTACCCCCTGTAATATTATAGGTGATTTCTGGGTTTCCCCCTGTAAAATTTTTGTTTTGGTTTTCGTCCTTGTAAAATTCCTAATAGGCAATTCAAAAACAAAAATTTCTGGAAAAAAAATTCTAAAAATGGCCTATTAGGGGGTATTCTGAAAAAAATAAAATTACAAGGACGAAAACCAAAACAAATTTTTTACAGGGGGTAAACTCGAAAATGACCTATATTCCAGGGGATAAAACACTATTAACCCTAAAAAATTAAAATAGAACATTGTTCTTTTCAAAAAATACTTTTTTATTTTATTACGTGTCTCTTTTCACTTAGATGTTTATTATCAAAATTCGTAGGAACGGCCCTAGATGCAAGATAAATGTTTATTATCAAAATATGTGCAAATTTGCACATAATAAAAAATTTTGTGTATTTTCTCTTTGGAGAGATATTTAATTTACTTTGCTATGTGGATAGCTTGATAATATAATTATTAGAAAAGTTATTTGCAAACAATTCAATAAGACAATGGTAACAACAAAAAAATTAAATAAGAAATAACCACAATATCATACCACATAAAACTGGTTCTTAGTCTTCATTATGAGGAGTCTAATTAAATGTACTCTTCAATGGCAGGCAGAGACTACCATTAAATAAAGTGTGCTTCATGTGAAAGCAAACAACTTTTGGAAAAATAACACGAGCACAACAATAACCTTAAATTAAAAACCATGCCATTTGAAGCCTGGTTAGTGGTTACCCCACCCTCCTACCACACCACATCACAACTTAAAATGAGATTTTTCAATTCCTAACAATTATTTTTCTAAGAATTCAACCTCATTTGACCAAATATATACATAGAGAGATGAGATTAATTAAGGAAACATTAAACGTCAACAATTGATTCTCTCTTTTGCAGCATACTACATAGAAGTATGTCGGGGTTTGTTAGGTGGCATTTAGCATGGGAAAGCAAACTTGTTTCCCACTATGGGAAAGCAAATTTTGACCGTTAGATAAAGTAGAGAACATGCTTCTATCATAGACACTCAACACTAGATTCTTTTCCACATTAACTCACCACCTGCAGCTGTCCTCCCAACTCTCTTTCTTTTTCTTTCTCTCCGTCCTTCGGTGTCTGTGTTCTTTCTCAAAAGCTTTTAAAGACAAAACAAGCCAAGAATGGCTTCACTCCCCCAACAAACCAAGGAGTCTCCTTCCAGTTTAAACACATTGATGCTGATCCACAACCTTTTATGTTTGCTAAGCAACATTTTTCAAATCTCAATAAATAAAAATATTCACAGATCCATTGAAATCAAAGAATAAAAATAACACAAGGCCCCCAAATCCCAAAACGAATCGCAAAATAAAGAGAAATTAGATCTGTCACATCCATTTATATGCTTTGCACGTCCATTACAACAATAATTTATCAAACGATAGCATCGTTCTAGATATGAAATGGGAAAAATAATGAAGCTTCATTCATAGGCAATTGGCTGTTTTAGTGTAGATAACAACATCGTTCAAGATATAAATATATATCAAAATGGAGCCCAGCTCATAGAGCACATATTGACATTTAATTTTGTATTGCTTTCTTTTTGTTAGATCTATATTTCTTGATACTGTGATGCAAATTATAAAGGAAATCATAACAACATAAGCACCTCTGTATGAAAATT
>Ga0228711_1000714_pt1 | contig 43729 bp, 31 predicted proteins | sample MedpolnodulmetaG_2_FD_177996 | JGI IMG/M metagenome (GOLD analysis project Ga0228711, IMG submission 177996) | Root nodule microbial communities from Medicago polymorpha collected in Santa Monica, California, United States - brown nodules | ecosystem: Host-associated > Plants > Roots > Nodule...
AAAAAGATTTAGTTACACATGGTAACTAAAAACAAATTACTAAAGATAAAAACATACCCTAGAAAATCAAGGAGAAGATAGAAACTCTCCCGAAGCTCCAAAGTTGCATTCCTCTTGAACTGCCACAGTTCTGAACGAGAAATTCTGAATGAGGAAGGATGATATTTATAGTGAGAGTTTCTACGTGGGTTTGGGCTAAAAGTGCGGGCTTTACCCAAAATGGAAGCAGGAAAAGACAGTTGCGCCCCGACTTTTTGCATGCACGGGGCGCATGAGGGATGCCCTAGGCGCATGAGAGTGAAGCAAAAACCACGTCCTAGGCGCATGACTTGCTAAATCATGCCCTAGGAATTTTTCAAATGCCTTAATTCTGTCTTTCTTTCGGGCCCAATCTCCGATTTTCCGTCGTTTTTAGGTCTTCGTCTTCAAATAACTTGCCTCGATACTTTGGGAACAAATTTCCTCCAATTTGTAAGTCTTCCGAGGCCTCTTGAATCTTCATAATTCTTCGGATGTTCTTAATTTGCCGATTTGCATGATTTCTACGTAAATTACTTCAAAACCCCCCTAAAATTGCTATGTTTTGGGAAAACTAAAATTAGAGATTCAAATATAGAAAACATTACAAAAGTCCAGAAATCATAGACAATCGTTTTAATACTCCTCCTTTTTGCTGCTAAATCCTACTAAAAATAACTGAAAAACATGCTAAGAATAACGTAAGATGACCTGTCATCAATGATGATGAGAGAAAGTAAATGAATTAAGGAGTATTTTATGTTGGACTTTAATTTTGAGATTAATCATAAGTGTGTGTGAGGAGGGATAATGTTACTAAAATGAGGAGTGAGGTTAGCATCGGTTCTTTGGATCTCAAAATTAAAAACCGAGAACGGAGCCAAACTAGATCGGTTCAGGTTGGTTCGGTTCGACTTTGAACCGAACCAAATAAGGTCGGATACCTTTTCGGTTTGGTTCTGTTTAGATTTTCGGTTTCATCGGTTTTGTCTGAACCACTTACACCCCTAATTCCAGAGGCTAAATGGGTGAATCTAATTATTTCATACGAATTAAAACCCCAACTCATATTTTATGCATGTTAATCCTCCGGTTTTCAAAGAAATTCGACGGTGAAATAAGTTAAGTCTAATCAAAAATTGTTTCATTCAAAAATCAAACTCATGTTTTTCTGAAAAATTTGTCATTCGGTGAATTCATTAAGCACTTAAACTCAAATAGAAGTGGATATTAACCCTTTTTAATTTTATGAATTTCATTTTAAAAAGTAACAAGTATATTAATAATTTTTTCGCATATTTTAACTATCTGAGCCATTATTTAACTTTTATTTAATTTGCTTAATAGAAGCCTAACAACAACAGCATGTCCCTTAAGTGAAATCAGTATTCAAGATATCACAATCAGAAGAATCTAAATGTGCAAGAAAAGAACTGATGTGAGTATGAGAGCCGGTCTGAGTACAGTTTTTTTTTTTTTTTTGGGTACAAAAGTACAGTTACTTCAACTAAAAGAAAAATCAAAAGGTTGTCAAAAATGACAATGCCCCGTTAATTAATTTACTATTTTACACTTGCAGGTACTTCAAACCGATACCCTATTTCTTCCAATAGTTTCCTTACATTAGGTATCAGGTCAGTATCTAACCAACCTTGGCAATGGCATGGGCTTCTGGATTCATATTACACGTATATTACGTAATATTAGTGTATATATATCGCTTAACATTTGATTATTGGCTTCATTTCATTTCATTGTAATGATTATTCTTTTATTTTATTTTTACAAAAATAAACAATATTCATTTAAACTGATAAAACACATTGATACAATACAAATTTAGAGTCGCTAAAAACAAATAGGATGAATGTGCAAACAAACTTAGAACATTCACGTTAATAGCATAAAACGACATAGTCCATGTGACCACAAATATGACTTTATTCAAGTCTCCATAATACTTATGTCTCCGGATCTACAACGTTGGCAATACCAAAATCATTGATTGAATATGCGATTGATCAAAATTTATCTTTCACCTGAATCAAATAAATACTATATTAAGACGAGAAATATCAAAAACATGTCGCACAAAGACGGAAAATCTAAACAAACAAAGTCGTGCTAAAACGATGAAATCATATAACAAATGAAATAAGACTAATAATATGTGAAAATATCTTATTTGACTAAAAAAGAAAGGGAAATTTTTTGGAGGGGTGATTGCGGGTCAAAATTGACCTTAAATCACCTTTCTTCGGTAGATTGAGAAGAAGTTGGTCTTAAATCACCCCTCTTTGGTATAACACAGAAGAAAATCAACGACAACTATGATTAGTGAAGACGAAAAAGAAAGAGAATATATGAGTTATTTGTATTCTTATACTTTTTTTAGGAAGTGTATTCTTTTACTTGTTAAATACTAACCGAATGTCGACTTTGACTAACAAAATGGACGGAAATGACTAAATTATTACCATTTAATGAAATTAAAGACAAATATGAACCTCACAAAAGAGATAAGAGACCAAAAATCTGTTTACGTTTTTTTTTTCTGTTGCAAGTTACAATCAAATTTAATGAATTGTCAATGGATCATGGTAATAACTTGCTTGATAAGAGATGATACTTCTTCAAAATTAAATCTCATATTAACTCTCATATACTTTGTACTTGATGTGAGTATGATCGTTACTACTCTGTTTGTGAAAGTGATCCCCTTCTTCAATGTCTTCCATTCCCTTTATATAGATGATTTTGGGAGTTTTAGGAAGTTATTCAGAGTTAGATATGTTTGGGCGGGTTAGACTCACATTAGGCGAGTTGGACCAAAAAGGGAATCCAAGTGGAATTAGTTACTGGATCAATCCAGTCCGCATCTGTGTCTAGTCGATCGCGTGGTCTTCAAAATCATCTGGAGACCTCTTGTATTTTCATGACCTTAGGCCCAAACCATTTTAATTGGGGTATCGAGGTATATGCCTCCTATATGCTTGAAGTGAAAGCTTTATGCCTCCTATATGCTATCCATCGAAACACTGAGCTCAGACCAACAAAGATGATATTCAGGTGGATTCAAAGTTATTATGGATCACACAAAATTTAATCCATTGGACCAAAATGGGTATGGTCTATTATTTTAAATTTTAGGAGTAGTTTATCTTCTTATTTCGGCAACTCTTCGGTGGAGTTTTTGAAGAGAAAAACTTGTGTGTTGGCTCAAACAGAAGTAGCAGGGATGACTACACGTATTGATGAATTTGTCTAAGTTTGTTTCGTCAAAAAAATAAAATCTACGAAACAAACATCCGTTTTAGTATTAAATCTCTTGAGAAAGTGCTTTGTCGGTCATTGCTCTAACTCGAAGATTACAGAATAACTATATGACAAAAAAATCTCAATTCACACCCAAAACACCCCTTTTAATTTCCATGTTACTTAAAAATAAGCTTAAAAGGATGCAAAAAGGAAAGAAAAAATGGGCCATGTAATAAGTGAAAGGATGAAATACCTTCATAAGCTTGATGAAATAAGGAAATCAAACAAATGAGGAAATATACCCTAAAATGAAATAAAATACACCAACTAGTTAGTTAAATTAAAGAATAGAAATATACAACAACAACTAGTCTAATTTCACAACCAAATGTCAAGAGGAGGGAATATCTAAAGCTCTAAAATCCCATGATCCTATCCCACTAATATTCAATTCAAACTCTATTTTGCAGACCAAGTCCCGCATGAAGAAAGAAGACCCTAACCTAGTCTAGTAGAGATAGAAAGAGAAAGTGGGAGAGAAGAGGCTTTCACGTTTTTCCTTCAATCACGGGATCCCACGTGGACCCTCTCCATTCATGGACCCCACTCTGACGTGTTAGTTAGTGTTACACCTTCGGTGCAAAAACAAACTCAGATAACATAACACCATACAAGACTCATTTTAAATTAACAAAAATCTAAGAACGAACCAAAGGGTGAAGCAAGCAAATAAGCAAATATTGATATTGAAATTGAAAATTGAAGAACATAAGGCCGTCCAAACGCGATTTCTTTTAATAAGCACTTATTTTATTTTTCTTCAGCTAGTACCATTTTTCTTTCTCTCACCGTTTTTATTACCTTCTCTCCGCATTCTAGGGCTTCCATTTCCCTAAACATTTTCCGAAATATTTGAAAATATTAGATTCATCCAAACATATTAATTTTTTTAGAAAAAATTAAAAAAAATTCTCGGAGAAGAAGAAGAAAACTCGAAATCGCGTAGATCGATCTTATTACTTATCAACATTTTCACCATTTTTGATCGAAACGCGTTTTTGTGCAGCTGCGATTATTGCAGTTTATTTGATTTTTGTGATAATTGATTTTTGAATGGTGTTTTCTTTTTCCCTTTTCGGAGGGAGGAAGGGAAATCGTTGGATCTGGTGAATGTTGATGAGAATAATCGAATGAGAGAGTTTTTGAAGGATCTGAACGATGAAATGGGTTAATTTGCTTAAAGACTTTAAAGAGAAGGTTGGTTTTACTCAATCCTCGTCCGCTTCGTCGCAACCACCGTCTGCTTCTACTTCTGCTGCTGTTTCTCCTTCTCGTGGTGATAACATCAACAACAATGCCTTCTTCTCAGCTTCGCAAAGCTCTTCTTCATCTCCTAACAGGTTTATATTTATCAATTTTTGCTTTTATTTTCCTATTTTGAACTTTATTTTCCTATTTTTATTTATGTGATTGAGGTTTTAGCAATGAAATTTTGTGATGATTTCAGTATGCATTGGCTTTGATTTGCTGAAAGATTAATAGAATAAGTTGTAATTGTAATTTTTGTTATTTCAATCAAGAAAACGATGAAATAGATTTTGATTAGGGCAAATATAGACTTGTTTGTAGTTCAATGATCCTTTGCTAGTTTCTCATTTGCTGGTATTTTTCTTCCAAGCTAGGTTTAGTTAACGAAAGAGTGGAAAAATCTCGCCAGTTGAATTTGGAGTGCTTATTCTGTATGCGTGCGTATTCTGTGTTTTTTTTTTTATCGTATTATGCACAATTTGTGGTGCATTTGTCTGCCACGCTAGTATTTTAGTTGCGAACTAGATTGCTTAACACCTTGGTCATATGTTTAGTTAGATTTTACTATTTTGTCGGATTCTTCAACTGCATTTCCTTGAATGCGTTTTTTCGGTTTACTAAATATACTACTAATATTGTAGTTACATTCCGTTTTGGGACTGGTGCCTTGTGCACATATAGTAGTTATTTGTCGGTTATGGAAGCACAACTGCAAGGTAGGTCGTCTTTGCGTCATGGGTGCGTCAATCAGGGAATCGGGTTTTGAATTTTGGACTATTTGCTTGGATCCTTCTTTGGTTTTATTCTTTTATGACGCCATAATGGTCAGGTTTATTGATTAGAAGATTTAAATTACAAAATGTTTTGAATGATGAAATTAAATCACTTATTTCTTTCACACATCCATTCATCAGTGAACACGCATGCTGCTGTATAATTATTTTGTCGCAACATGGCAGGATTGACGGATTGTAGGATGTCTTGCCTTGGTTTACTGTTTGGTCTATTTACTCTATGCTAAAATCCTTTTACCCTGTCTATCTTATCTCAAGTTATTTTGCTTTAAATCAGGGACAGACATGAGCTGGAATTGGATTTCAAGAGATTTTGGGAAGAGTTTCGGTCATCCAGCTCTGAGAAGGTTCGTATCATTGTTTGGTTTCTTTGATGATCTAATGCATGTCCGTCCTGCACTGTTTAAGGGGATTAGGAGTTGCTAATGCTTAATATCGTTTTGTTGCAGGAAAAAGAAGCGGCCTTGAATTGGAGTATAGATGCTTTTTGTAGATTAGTAAAGCAGCAGGCTAATGTAGCTCAGTTAATTACCATGTAAGGAAACAATTTCTCCTTAGCTTCATTGCATTTCTGTACATGCCTTAATCTACATGCAACTTGATTGCTGTAAATGTATGCCCGTTCATGGTTAGATTCACTGTGAAAAATAGTTCTAGAAAATGGAACGGAACAGAACTAGTTATTTGGTTCAGTGCACTTATCTTTATATTTCGACGAATTGGTTTTCTTATACAGAAACAAACAGATTTTCACAACCCACTTATGTTGGCCTGATGGTGTTGGCTTCAGACCTTGGAGTGAGCTCCTCCTCAAGGGTCTCAATTTCGATTCTCCCCGGTGCCAATTTGGGTGGGCTAGTTTAGCCTCTTCAAAAAAAAAAAAAAACGGATTCTCACTGCTGAAGTAGTTCAAGCACTTGACTCTACCTAATCTTTAATAGTTGAAAGATATGATCCCTGTAACTGATTAAGAAACACATTCAGCAAAGAAGTTGAATAGGATCTACTGCTTTGTTGACATCATATTTTTATATTGGTTAACACCATTTTTTTTGAGATAAACCCTAAACCAATGGCAAAATGTGTTTACTAAAAATTTCGAATTTTATATTGTTGGAATCTGATATTGCAAATAACAGGGAAAAAAAATACCAACCATGATGAATGAAACAACAAAAATATATCACAATTATCATAGTTGGTAAGAATTATTATCAGATAAACATTGACCAACATAACCGAGGCAAAGTATTGGATCGGGCGTAAATACAATAATAATGAATACATTTTGAGCGATGTAGGAACATGGCCAGGAAGCACAAAGCGTATTGAGGCTGTTGATCAACACGAAGCTTGAGACAGTAGCAAGTGAAGTTACAATACTCGAGTTTGATTAGTGTTTATTGACTCTATCAGTTCAGTTCTTTCTGTTAACGTTTTGAACTGAGTTTAAAGCTTCAGTTAGTGAATTGCGTGTAAAAGGCTAGGTTGGTTCACAAACTGACATCAACAATTCATTTCTTTACAGATAGGTTCGATTGATCAGTTCAGTTTTTCGGTTTAATTGAACAGTCCTAGCCGTTATTTAGAATTATAATCTAAACAACATTAGACTATAAGTTGTAAGAGGCAAAATGTATTTTCTGTGTATTTGCTTTATCTGTCTATGGGGCACAATGTTACTTAAGCTCTTATCTGTCTTGTTGTTTCACTTGGAGATAAATAAGCATTCATGAAGGTGTAAATGATGATATGCCAAGTTGTGCACTTAAATTGGAAGCCCTCTCGTTGATAATATGAATTTTAAATTTGTGGTTGATGCACTCTGTGGGCCAGAAGGTCAAAAGCATTTTATAAAAATATGGATGGTATTTTCAATTGAAGGCAAAAAACTGTCACATTCCTGCTATAGTAGATTTAAAGACACCATTATCATAAAAATAAACAAACTTTAGATCTGGTTTGTGTCTTCCCATTTCTTTCTGAGAATTTTGAAAAAACGCAGACTGTATTTTTTGAAAAAAAAATGTTATCCATGTTGGCATTGGTGTTTGCTAACCGACTTCTTATAATATTAATGGTGAACAGGTTAGTTGAAACACATATATTCTCTTTTGTTGTGGGACGAGCGTTTGTAACGGATATAGAGAAGTTAAAGATCAGCAGTAAAACAAGATCTTTGGATGTTGCTCAAGTTTTGAAGTTTTTTTCTGAAGTCACAAAGGTTTGTCTTTGACATTTCTTTCTTGGGATGAGTATTGTTGCTGCTATTTATTTTGTTTTATCAATTAAATTTTGTTGATAGATACTCTTCTGTGCAGGATGATATCAGTCCCGGAGCAAATTTATTAACGTCAGTGGGAATCCTTGTATCTGGGGTATGCTTCTTAAAAGATTTAGTGCCAAGTCACCATATTAGGAACAATACACAGTTGTGTTTCCATCTGACATCTGTTGTTTGTTTGATGGAAGTCTCAGTTTAATTAATATTTCTGACCTTTGTCATTCTTTTACTGTAGTGTTTAAATCCATTAGTTTTGTTGTTCAGTGTGGTAACTGCTTGGGGTTGCATTATAACCATTGGATAGTTTTTCATGATTGTAGTATCATACATTTGGTATATTTTCTCATGAGCACCAACTCACAGTTTTATTGTGTATTTTTTTACAGCCTATTGACAAGCAATCTCTACTTGACTCCGGAATATTTTGCTGTCTAATCCATGTTCTCAATGCCCTTCTTGATCCTGATGCAACCATTCAAAGGCCAAATAGTGCTACTGATCATGAAGAACGGTTGGTCTTACAAAAAGAATATAATGTTGATGTTGGGCAAAACCGACGGCTTGAGGTTTCTTTCTCCTCATGATATATGTACCTTGTGTATCTCTTTCGTGTTTTTGCACATGTTGGATGGCACACAATTTTATCTTAAATTAGTTTTACATTTCATTGTTTATGACAAACTTATGCTTGACAAGTCGTGGATGAAATGAATTTATTATTATCTAATGGGAGACTTTAATCCTATGTTATTGTCATATAAGATCTTAAGTCTCTCGAGTCCAAACCCTCACCATAGAAGACAACCATAAAAACATTATTTCATTATGAGTATATAACTAGAATACTCCTGGTCCCATTTGTACATATTTTTTTTTTAAATTTGCATTTCAATCTATTTTCTTATGTAGGTAGAGGGAAGTGTCGTGCATATCATGAAAGCACTAGCAAGTCATCCATCAGCAGCTCAGAGTTTGATAGAGGATGATTCACTTCAGTTGCTTTTTCAAATGGTTGCCAAGGGGTCTTTGATTGTTTTCTCTCGTTATAAGGAAGGACTTATTCCATTGCACAGCATACAACTTCATAGACATGCTATGCAGGTAAAGTGGGGTTCACTTGTCTGCTGTTGAAATAAATTGTGAAAATTTTATAAATGTTGTTTATGATGAGTAGTTTGAGCTGATCCTATGCTTCTGGTGTTTAATGTTCGTGCCGCCGCTGCCACTGTTTATATTATTTTAGATACTCGGTCTTCTTTTGGTAAATGACAATGGAAGCACAGCCAAATACATCCGCAAGCATCTCCTGGTATGTCATTGACTTTCAAATCTTAATACTGTTTCAAAGTAACTTGTCCTACAAAACAGATCTTACACTTTGTTTATAGTGTAGTTTGTGTTCAGCTTTTGGTACTTTAATTGCAGAATTGCATATAACAATGTTCAACATTAATGATGGACGAGTTTGTGTGATTCTAGGATTTGAATTTTGTTATGAAAGATCTGCTTTGGTTACTTTCTCTTTGTCATTATAATCCAAAATTAAGTGAAAGCCAGTGTGCAAAGCCATAGTTGTTGCAATTTTCATATAAAGGTCAAGTATATTCTGTTTTATGATGGAAATGTGAACTTGCAAAGCTTTAGGGAAGTGCAGGATTGAAAAACATATGAAGTATAAACATGTGGCTGGGGTGCTTACTATTTTGGCTTGGGAAGAAACTATAAAAATTCAAAATAATTGGATTACAAAGGCTATAAGAACATCAGTACATTCTGTTAAATGGTTGATTTTGTTTTCTTATCAATTTGTTCACTCCTCAATGAAAAGACAAGGCAATCAGCCTATTTAATGGAAATTCGAACTTGCAAAGTTTTAGGTAAGTGCAGGATAGAAAAACGTATTGAGTATAAACATGTGGCTGGGGGTGCTTACTATTTTGGCTTGGGGAGAAGCTATAAAAATTCAAAATAATTGGATTACAAAAGCTATAGGAACAACAGTACATTTTGTTAAATGGTTGATTTAGTTTTCTTATCAATTTGTTCACTCTTCAAAGAAAAGACAAGGCAATCAGCCTATATACAGGCATGTACAGAATAAAACTTATATAGCTAGTTCTTTATTAACAATTGACCAGATTAGAACTTGTACAGGCATGCCTTCAGCTACCAATATTATATGTTTCAACATATGAGAAATGCTAGGAGCACTCTCTTTTTAACACTCACTCTCTCATTTGATGAAACACATGCGGGTCTCACCACTTTATGTGGGATCCATTTCCAAAGTGTGAGACCCACATGAGTTTCACCCAATAAGAGAATGAGTGTTGGAGAGAGTGTTGAAATGAGTGTCCATAGCACTCCTCTTCAACAGATATCTAGTTATCATAATCATGAAGCAACTTAACATCAGCACTGAATTTTTTTCTTGCTTAACCAAATAAAGTTTAGGCTGCAAAACTTTATGTTTGAAAATATCCACCTACTGATCATATTAGATGGTATACAGGTCCTCATCTGAAATTAGCGTATACTGCTCTTATCATTGTTGTCGGATAGCACGATAATTATTCGGTGTTCATATTAGTCGTTTTATGCATTTCAAATTAACCCTTAATGCACCTTTGCTCAATGCAGATAAAAGTTCTTTTATTGGCTGTGAAAGATTTTGATCCTGATTGTGGAGATTCTGCTTATACCGTAGCCATTGTTGACTTGTTACTCAAGTGTGTTGAATTGTCATATAGAGCTGGTAATTTTCTAATTGTTAACAGTATCATTGTCTAAAAGCTGCTTGAGTGTATTCCCTTTTCCCATTAATGCTGGCTAGTTCTGATTTCTTAATTTGATTTTGCAGAGGCTGGTGGCGTCAGACTACGAGAGGATATACATAATGCCCATGGATATCAATTCCTTGTTCAATTCACACTAACTCTTTCCAACATGACAGAAAGTCAGGGTTTTCAATCCATTCCTTTTGATGATGACAAAGATGTTGCTTCAGATGGGTCCCAAAATAGCAGAGGACAAAATTTCAATGAACAAGAAAAGTCTTCCATTCAATATCTTTCACCCACTCTGTCTAGGCTGTTAGATGTTCTTGTTAGTCTAGCCCAAACTGGGCTAGATGAGTCTCCACCTACATATGGGGGTAAGAGTTCTAAATCTTCTCAGAGCAAGGGTGGTGGTCATAGCAAAAGTCGTACCTTATCTAGTGATTGGCTTGGTGATGAATTATGGGAGAAGGACAATGATAAAATTAAGGACCTTGAAGCAGTCCAGATGTTGCAAGATATTCTCCTCAAAGCCAGTAACCAGGAGTTGCAGGCCGAAGTATTAAATAGACTGTTCAAAATTTTTTCAGGTCATTTAGAGAACTACAAGTTGTGTCAACAATTACGCACTGTTCCGCTTTTAATCTTAAATATGGCTGGTTTTCCTTCTTCTTTGCAAGAGATAATCTTGAAAATTCTTGAGTATGCTGTAACTGTAGTAAATTGTGTTCCTGAGCAAGAGTTACTTTCACTTTGTTGCTTATTGCAGCAACCAATAACATCAGAGTTGAAGCAGACAATACTTTCTTTCTTTGTAAAACTCTTGTCCTTTGATCAACAGTACAAGAAAGTTCTGCGTGAAGTTGGTGTTTTAGAAGTTATGTTAGATGATTTGAAGCAACACAAGATTTTAGGTCCTGATCAACAGAATGTTAACCTCAATCTACCAGAGAGGAAAACTAGCTCAAGCAGCTTCAAAAAGCATATGGGCAATAAGGATGTCATTATTACTTCACCCAAGCTTATGGAATCTGGTTCAGGGAAGTTTCCTATTTTTGATGTTGAAGCTACCATTGCTATTGCCTGGGATTGCATGGTATCTTTGTTGAAGAAAGCTGAGGCCAATCAAGCTTCATTCCGCTCCGCTACTGGTGTGACTGCCATGCTGCCTTTTCTGGTGTCTGATATACATCGTCCAGGGGTTCTCAGGATATTGTCATGTCTTATAATTGAAGATACCTCACAGGTTTGTAGACACATTTTATAAAATTTACAATTTTTAAATTTTGACTGTTTGTGCGTATTAGCTTATACAAAACTGCTATTAGTTTGAAAATTATTATCCTTGAATGTGCTATTTGTCTTGGGGTGCATACTGCCTTTAAGATTACTCACTTTGCTTATTGCTCACTTGAAATCATCAAGATGATTACCTTCTCTCATTATAACTTTTTCCAGGCTCATCCTGAGGAGTTAGGCGTGTTGGTTGAAATTTTGAAGAGTGGAATGGTAACCAGTGCTTCGGGATCTCAGTACCGGCTTTCCCTTGATGCAAAATGCGACACTATGGGAGCACTGTGGCGTATCTTGGGAGTTAATAACTCTGCTCAGAAGGTTTTTGGTGAAGCCACTGGTTTTTCTCTATTGCTCACAACACTCCATGGGTTCCAAAGTGATGGTGGAGACTTGGACCAATCTTCATTGAGTTTTTACGTAAAGGTTTTTACCTATTTGTTGCGTGTTGTAACTGCTGGAGTGTCTGACAATTCTGTTAATAGAATGAAGCTGCATGCAATTATATCGTCACAAACTTTCTTCGATCTTCTGTGTGAGTCTGGCTTACTTTGTGTGGAGCATGAAAAACAAGTCATCCAGTTGATGTTAGAACTTGCTCTTGAAATAGTTATTCCTCCTTTCTTAGCATCAGAAGGTTTGACAAAACCAAATGCGATTGAGAACGAGTCTTCTCAGAATCTTTTATTGACTCCGTCAGGTCCAATTAATCCTGATAAAGAGCGAGTTTACAATGCTGGTGCTGTTAAGATTTTGATTCGTTCATTATTGATGTTCACTCCTATGGTGCAGTTAAAACTTTTAGACTTAATTGAAAAGCTGGCTCGTGCTGGCCCCTTTAATCTCGAAAGCCTCACCTCAACGGGTATTTTCTACGTTGTTTACTTCATTGCTTTTATTTGCTATTCTTGATGCTCACTGTTTTCCTGGTATCTATAGGTTGTGTGGAACTTTTGCTGGATACAATCCACCCCTTTCTTTCGGGTTCATCTTCCTTACTCTCTCGTGCATTGAAGATTGTGGAAGTCCTCGGTTCTTACAGGTAGGGTGCATATTCTTATTGGCTGCTCTCTAAAGTGAATACATCCATTTTATCTGCTCCCCTATTTATATTTGAATTACAATACATTTCTGTTGATTAGGCTATCTGCATCTGAACTTCGTACGCTCATCAGATATGTTATGCAAATGAGGCTGAAAAATTCTGGTCATATAATTGTTGAAATGATGGAAAAATTAATTTTGATGCAAGACATGTCCTCAGAAAATATCTCTCTTGCACCATTTATGGAGATGGATATGAGCAAGATTGGGCATGCTGCCATTCAGGTTTCGTTGGGTGAAAGATCATGGCCTCCGGCTGCTGGTTATTCATTTGTTTGTTGGTTCCAGTTTCAAAATTTTTTGAAGTCATCATCAAAAGATACCGACCCTTCTAAAGTTGTCCCTTCCAAGAAGCGCTCTGGCCCAAATGGACTGCAGGAGAGACAAATCTTAAGGATTTTTTCTGTTGGTGCTACTAATAACGAAGATGCAACCTATGCTGAACTTTATCTCCAGGAGGATGGCATTCTTACTCTTGCAACCAGCAATTCTTCCGTCTTATCATTTTCTGGTTTAGAACTGGAGGAAGGAAGGTGGCATCACCTTGCAGTCATTCACAGCAAACCAAATGCTCTTGCTGGACTGTTTCAAGCTAGTGTTGCATATGTTTATCTAAATGGGAAGTTAAGGCACACTGGGAAGTTAGGATATTCACCCTCTCCGCCTGGTAAACCATTGCAAGTCACAATTGGGACATCAGTTAACAACACGAGAGTTAGTGACTTTGCATGGAAACTACGCTCTTGCTATCTTTTTGAGGAAGTGCTTACACCCGGCTGTATCTGTTTCATGTATATACTTGGTAGAGGATATAGAGGGCTTTTTCAGGACACAGATCTTCTACAATTTGTACCTAACCAGGCCTGTGGTGGCGGTAGTATGGCCATATTAGATTCTTTAGACGCTGATTTGACTTTGGTTGCTACTGGTCAGAGAGTGGATGCTACTAGCAAGCAGGGAGACCTAAAGGCAGATGGAAGTGGAATTGTCTGGGATTTGGAGAGACTTGGAAACCTTTCTTTACAGCTTTCAGGGAAGAAACTCATTTTTGCCTTCGATGGAACTTCTACAGAATTTATTCGATCTTCAGGTAGTTTTTCAGTGCTCAATTTGGTTGATCCTATGTCAGCTGCTGCGTCCCCTATTGGAGGTGCGTAACTAAATTTATGAAGTTACATCTTTTGTTTCTTTTTCCAGTAGGAATTTGTTTCTTCAATTAGTTTTATTGACATTTTTGGAGTTGCAGGTATTCCACGTTTTGGACGTCTCTGTGGAGATACTTACATCTGCAAGCAAGATGTAATTGGAGAGACTATCCGTCCTATTGGTGGGATGGAACTTGTCCTCGCTCTTATTGAAGCTGCAGAAACTAGAGATATGCTGCATATGGCTCTGACTCTACTTGCCTGTGCACTTCACCAAAACCATCAAAATCTTAAGGACATGCAAACATATAGGGGATACCACCTGCTTGCGCTTTTTTTGCGTCGTAGAATGTCATTATTCGACATGCAATCTCTTGAGATCTTTTTTCAGATTGCTGCCTGTGAAGCTTCATTTTCTGAACCCAAAAAGTTGGAAATTACCCAGACTAACTTGTCTCCCGCTGAATCACCGCAGGAAGCCGGTCTTGAGGATAATTTTTTGTCGAAGTTTCATGATGAGAATTCTTCAGCTGGGTCTCATGGAGACATGGATGATTTTTCTGTACCAAAAGATTCATTTAGTCATATTTCTGAGCTAGAAAATACTGATATTGCCGCAGAAACTTCAAATTGTATTGTCTTGTCAAATGCAGACATGGTTGAGCACGTCTTGTTGGATTGGACATTGTGGGTAACAGCCTCAGTTTCAATCCAAATTGCATTACTTGGTTTTCTTGAAAACTTAGTGTCTATGCATTGGTATAGAAATCATAACCTTACAATTTTGCGGCGAATCAACCTTGTCCAACATTTACTAGTTACATTGCAAAGGGGTGATGTTGAAGTTCCTGTCCTTGAAAAATTGGTTGTGTTGCTTGGCGTCATTTTGGAAGATGGGTTTCTATCTTCTGAGCTTGAAAATGTGGTTAGATTTGTGATAATGACATTTGATCCACCAGGGTTGACTCCACAACGTCCAATTATGAGAGAGTCAATGGGGAAACATGTGATTGTCAGAAATATGTTACTAGAGATGCTAATTGATCTGCAAGTCACAATTAAATCGGAAGAGTTGCTTGAGCAGTGGCATAAAGTCGTTTCTTCTAAGTTAATTACATATTTTCTTGACGAAGCAGTTCATCCAACAAGTATGAGATGGGTCATGACTTTACTTGGTGTGTGTATTACTTCCTCTCCAACATTTGCTCTTAAATTTCGAACCGGCGGAGGTTATCAAGGTTTGGTTCGGGTGCTCCCCAGTTTCTATGATTCCCCGGATATATATTATATTTTGTTCTGTTTGATGTTTGGCAAGCCAGTGTATCCTAGGTTACCAGAGGTTCGTATGTTGGACTTTCATGCCCTTATGCCAAATGATGGAAATTATACGGAACTTAAGTTTGTTGAATTGTTGGATTCTGTGGTTGCTATGGCAAAAACTACTTTTGATAGAGTAAGCATGCAGTCTATGCTTGCCCACCAAACTGGTGATCTTTCCCAGGCTGGTGCAAGCCTTGTGGCTGAGCTTGTAGAGGGAAATTCAGACATGGCTGGTGAACTTCAAGGAGAAGCTCTTGTGCACAAGACCTATGCTGCTCGCCTTATGGGTGGAGAGGCATCAGCTCCTGCTGCTGCAACTTCTGTCCTAAGATTTATGGTTGATCTAGCTAAGATGTGCCCCCCTTTTACTGCTGTTTGTAGGCGTCCAGAATTTCTTGAAAGCTGCATTGACTTGTATTTTTCTTGTGCAAGGTTTGTTTTGAGATGACCTCTCGGTATCTATTTTGCATTTTTTCTCTTTGATTTCTTACCTCCATTCATAGGTTGCTGCATTCATTACATTGCATGAAATGAGTCCTTTTTATTGAACAAAAGCTTTCATGCTTTCAGGGCTGCACATGCTGTTAAAATAGCCAAAGAACTCTCTGCGGTGACTGAAGAAAAAACTTTCAATGATGGTGATGATACCTGCAGTTCCCAAAATACATTTTCTAGTTTGCCTCTGGATCAGGATCAGTCTGTCAAAACGTCCATTAGTGTCGGTAGCTTTCATCAGGGGCAGGTAAGTTCAAGTTCTGATGATATGGCTGCACCAGCAAACTCTAAGGTTGGTGAGAAATCAGACAATAACGTTACTGTAACTGCGCCAGAGTCAAATGTTACTGTACTTGAGCCAGAGTCAAATAAATCTGTTCACGAAGATGTGCAAACAGTTCAGAGCTTGGATGGTGATAATGCTGATCAGGGCTCTGTCTCATCTAGTGCACATGAGTTTAGCTTTCACAGTATCAAAGGCAACTTGGACATTCACCTGCCAACAGATTCCCATAGTTCTGCATCGTTTGCTGTTCTGGATTCTCCCGTTTTTTCGGAAAAGTCAAGTTCTAGAACTCCTCTTACACCTTCTTCATCACCAGTTGTTGCGTTGACATCTTGGCTTGGAAGCTCAAGCCACAATGAAGCAAAATCTCCCTTAACTCCTACTCCTTCCTTCAATTCTTCAATGTCTGCTGGGGATTTCGATTCAACTTCAAACCTGAAGTCTAACTTTCAAGAGCCATCTGCTGCAAATGCTTACTTTACGGTAACCTCAAAGCTGCTTTTGGATATAGATGACTCTGGATATGGTGGTGGTCCATGCTCTGCTGGGGCTACCGCTGTGTTAGATTTCATTGCAGAGGTGCTTTCTGATTTTGTGACAGAACAGGTGAAAGCATCACAGCTAATAGAGATCATCTTGGAAAGCGTTCCTCTATATATTGATAGTGAATCTGTGTTAGTTTTCCAAGGACTGTGCCTTGGGCGATTTATAAACTTCCTTGAGAGGCGACTGCTGCGTGATGATGAAGAAGATGAGAAAAAGTTGGATAAGATTCGCTGGTCATCAAATTTGGATGCTTTGTGCTGGCTGATAGTGGATCGTGTATACATGGGTGCTTTTCCTCAACCTTCAGGGGTACTGAAAACTCTTGAGTTCTTGTTGTCGATGTTGCAATTAGCAAACAAAGATGGTAGAATTGAAGATGCTGCTCCCAGTGGAAAGAGGCTCTTATCAATTGCAAGAGGAAGTAAGCAACTTGAGGCTTATATACATTCAATTCTTAAGAACACTAATCGGATGATATTATACTGCTTCCTCCCAAATTTTTTGGTCAGTATAGGGGAGGATGATCTCCTTTCGCGGTTGGGTTTTCTCGGGGAACCTAAAAAGAGACTGTCCTCAACTTCATCTCAAGATGATTCAGTTATTGATATATACACTGTCCTGCAATTATTGGTTGCTCATAAAAGAATAATATTCTGTCCCAGCAATACCGATACAGATCTTAATTGCTGTCTATGCGTGAATCTAGTATCTCTTCTCTGTGATAAAAGACATAATGTACAGAATATTGCTATTGATTTGTTCAAGTATCTTCTGGTACATAGGAGGGCTGCGCTAGAAGACTTGCTTGTTTCTAAACCTAATCAAGGGAAGCAACTTGATGTACTTCATGGTGGTTTTGATAAATTATTGACTAGAAGTTTATCCGAGTTTTCCGAGTGGTATCAGAATACTGAACAGATTGTGAATAAGGTATTGGAGCAGTGTGCTTGCATTATGTGGGTGCAGTATATTGCAGGATCAGCAAAGTTTCCAGGAGTAAGAATCAAAGGGATAGAAGGTCGTCGAAAGAGGGAAATGGGAAAGAGATCTCGAGAAGCTGCAAAATTAGATTTAAGGCACTGGGAGCAGGTAAATGAGCGAAGATATGCACTGGATTTAGTTCGTGATGCAATGTCCACTGAGCTGAGAGTTGTTAGGCAAGATAAGTATGGATGGATTCTGCATGCTGAGAGTGAGTGGCAATGCCATCTTCAGCAACTTGTGCACGAACGAGGGATATTTCCACTCAGTAAATCCTCTTTGACGGAAGAGCCAGAATGGCAGCTTTGTCCAATTGAAGGTCCGTATCGAATGCGGAAAAAACTTGAATGCTGTAAACTTAAAATTGATACTATACAAAATATTCTTGATGGACAGTTTGAATTAGAGAAACCAGAATTGTCTAAAGGAATAGTTGACAATGGTCCTGATGCATCCGATCCAAAACCTTATTTTCCACTGTTGACTGATGGTGGCAAACAGAATAGTTCTGATGGTGAGCTGTATGGACCTTTCTTTGATGATAAGTTGGAGAGTGTTAAAGATGCAGTTTCTGAGAAGAATGAGTGGAATGAAGACAAGGCTAGTAGTATGAATGAAGCAAGCCTGCATTCTGCACTTGAGCATGGTGCCAAGTCTAGTGTAGTATCAGTCCCAATAGAAGAAAGCACACTAGGAAGATCTGATATGGGATCTCCGAGGCAATCTTCTTCTGTAAAAGTTGATGATTTTAAGATTGCCGATGATAAGTCTGACAAAGAAGTGCATGATAATGGTGAATACTTAATCAGACCTTTTCTGGAACCTTTGGAGAAAATAAGATTTAAATATAACTGTGAACGGGTTGTAGGTCTCGACAAACATGATGGTATATTCCTAATAGGTGAATTCTGTTTGTATGTGATTGAAAACTTTTACATTGATGACTCCGGCTGCTTTTGGGAGAAGGAATGTGAAGATGAACTCTCAGTCATCGATCAGGCTTTGGGTGTCAAGAAAGATGCTAATGGCAGTTTAGATTTTCAATCCAAATCAACTATGTCGTGGAGCACAACAGCTAAATCATTGGTTGGTGGAAGAGCATGGGCCTACAGTGGTGGTGCATGGGGAAAGGAGAAAGTACATACCAGTGGAAATTTACCCCATCTTTGGCGCATGTGGAAGCTTGATAGTGTTCATGAGATTTTGAAGCGCGATTACCAGCTTCGACCTGTTGCTGTTGAAATATTTAGCATGGATGGATGTAATGATCTTTTGGTCTTCCATAAAAAAGAGAGGGAAGAAGTTTTTAAAAATCTAGTTGCAATGAATCTTCCACGGAATAGCATGTAAGAGTTATTTCTTTTGGCTTTATTCATTTGTTACAACATATTTGTCGCCAGTTTTGTGTTTTTTATATTCCTAGCAAGTAGCATAATGCTTTTAACTTCATTGCTGGTTTGGAACTTGGGCATTTATGCTGCAACATTGATGATGAATTGTGACATAAAATCTAAAGATTGGAAATATGTGCTATCACTCAAGCACTTCTCTTCTTTAGATGCTTTAGTGTTGTAGCATATGATTGCCTGTTTGCTTTGTTTTTTTAATATTGTTGTCTACATTGTATCAGGCTGGACACAACTATTTCAGGATCATCAAAACAAGAAAGCAACGAGGGCAGCCGTCTTTTCAAAGTAATGGCAAAATCCTTTTCAAAAAGGTGGCAAAGTGGAGAAATAAGCAACTTCCAGTACCTTATGCATCTCAACACCTTGGCAGGACGTGGATATAGTGATCTTACCCAATATCCAGTCTTTCCATGGGTCCTTGCAGATTATGAGAGTGAAAATCTTGATTTGTCTGACCCAAAAACATTCCGTAGGCTTGATAAACCAATGGGCTGTCAGACACCGGAAGGTGAAGAGGAATTTATAAAAAGGTTGGTCCGTATGAATTGAGGTCAAGTTCTTGTCGCATGTTTCAACTTGTCTTTTACTATATATTTTTTTTGACAAGAGAAAATTTAATGCATTTCATTTAAAAAAAGAGTAGAGATACAAAATGGAATTCGAATGAAAATACGGAAACTTGCATGACATGGAGCTACCCTAGCTAAACTATGAGCAACTTCATTGGCTTGTCTCCTAATAAACCTCACATCACTGGCTTGTTGGTGCCTACTGTCTTTTATTATATATGATGTGTTGTTTGCAGTTATTACCTGGGGATTATTGGCAAAAATATTTTGCCGATAAAATAAAATAAAATTTGTATACATTCACAAACCGAAAAAATTTATAAACAGTAATATCGTGGAAGGAGGTATTAGAACAATTTTTGTATTTGCAGGAAACTTATGGTATTAGAACAATTTTTGTATTTGCAGGAAACTTATGGTTTTGTACACTTACCGTGGGTTAATGTGTTATCAATATATCATGGAAAAACTTGATATTGTAATCATGATACCTTATCTAGTGACTAGTAAGATACTTTACCTTCTGGTACATCTCATTTACTTTATCATTTTTTATTAGATATGATAGCTGGGATGATCCAGAAGTTCCAAAGTTTCATTATGGATCTCATTATTCTAGTGCTGGCATCGTCCTATTCTATCTCCTCCGTCTGCCGCCATTCAGTATTGAGAATCAAAAGCTTCAGGGTGGCCAGTTTGACCATGCTGATCGCCTTTTCAATAGTGTAAGGGATACTTGGTTAAGTGCCGCTGGGAAGGGAAACACATCTGATGTGAAGGAACTGATTCCAGAATTTTTTTATATGCCCGAGTTCTTGGATAATCAATTCAATCTTGACTTGGGAGAGAAACAGTCCGGCGAGAAGGTTATACTAGTGCAGTATATTATTGCTAATTTAAGTCTTCAAGAACCAAAATGCAGGTTAAGTTACTAGTATATTTAATCACTTTCGTTTTTCTTTTAGGTTGGGGATGTTATGCTACCTCCGTGGGCGAAGGGTAGCGCTCGAGAGTTCATCAGTAAGCATAGGGAAGCTCTTGAATCTGATTTTGTCTCAGAAAATTTGCATCACTGGATAGACCTAATTTTTGGATATAAGCAGAGAGGGAAGGTGGGTATTTCATTTTGCTATACAGATTCTTGTCCCCAATCTTGTTTGAATGATCTCGTAATTACTGAATCTAATTATTGTATTGCTTAGTTTTATATATATTTTTATTTGAATTTTTGCTCTCAAAGACTTTATGTCAAGCAGAATTATTTTTCATTTGGTTGCAATTACAAAAAAGGCTTTCATTTTAAAAAGTAGTTATTATTTAAGTTTTTTTAGTAGCTTCACATAATCTGAAATCTGATTTGAATTTTATTCAAAAGCTTAATCAAACACCATAAAAAAGTTTTAAAGTGTTTCCACATTTATTGATGATCCTGTCAAGAAATATGTTTTTGACAAACCTCAAAAAAAAAAGAATATTGTTTTTGACAGATGCGCTAATTTCACGCCCTTTTGATTCCCGAAATATTTCATCTCTTCTGTTCCTAATATCTACTTTCCTGTACAATGGGCAGGCTGCTGAAGAATCAGTCAATGTGTTCTATCATTATACTTATGAAGGGAGTGTAGACATAGATTCAGTTACAGATCCTGCCATGAAAGCATCCATTTTAGCACAAATTAATCATTTTGGTCAGACACCAAAGCAACTGTTCCTCAAAGCTCACGTGAAAAGGCGAACTGACAGAAAACTTCCTCCCCATCCCCTTAAACATTCCAGTCATCTTGTTCCGCATGAGATCCGCAAAAGTTCTTCACCTATCACTCAAATTGTCACTCTCTACGATAAAATTCTCATCGCAGGAACTAACAATTTGCTTAAACCAAGAACATATACCAAATATGTTGCTTGGGGCTTCCCTGATCGTAGCCTGCGATTTTTGAGCTATGAACAAGATAGACTTATTTCAACACATGAAAATTTACATGGAGGTCATCAAATTCAGTGTGCTGGTGTTAGCCATGATGGTCAGATTCTGGTTACTGGGGCAGATGACGGGCTTGTTAATGTTTGGAGAGTTAGTAAATTTGGGCCCCGTGCCTTACGTCGCTTGAAGTTGGAGAAGCCACTTTGTGGGCACACAGCCAAAATCACTTGCCTTCAAGTATGCCAGCCTTACATGCTTATTGTGAGTGGATCGGATGATTGCACAGTTATTATATGGGATCTGAGCTCGATGGCATTTGTACGGCAGCTCCCAGAATTCCCAGCACCGGTTTCAGCAATTTTTGTTAATGACTTGACTGGAGAGATTGTTACAGCAGCTGGTATTCTTCTGGCGGTTTGGAGTATCAATGGGGATTGCCTGTCAATGATCAACACATCACAACTGCCTTCCGACTCTATTCTCTCGGTGACGAGCAGTAGATTTTCTGATTGGCAGGAAACAAAGTGGTACGCAACAGGCCATCAGAGTGGTGCTGTCAAAGTGTGGCAAATGGTTCACTGCTCTGACCCAGATAGCTCTCTCAGCAAATCAGGTGCAGGTGGGTTCAGAGTGTTAAACCTTGGTGCAAAAGAGCCAGAATACAGATTGATCCTACGCAAGGTACTCAAGTTCCATAAGCATCCGGTTACTGCTCTTCATCTCACAACTGATCTGAAGCAGTTATTAAGTGGGGATTCAGGAGGGCATTTGCTTTCCTGGACACTGCCTGATGAGAGTCTGCGAGGTTCATTAAATCAGGGGTGAAACCTGTGAATGATAATTAATTGTGCTGACTTTGGCTTTTGACCAGCCTTGTTGAATCCTAACATTGGCTTCTGATGGATCTCAATTGTTGAAAGACGGGTTCATGTTCCTAATTAGCGAAATTTACAAAAGAACGCTGGCCGGATTGAAACAGGGCAAACAAGGTTGACAAAGAAAAGATGAGACAACACCACATGCAGAGAGCTAACTAAGCTATATGCGTGAAGAGTACCATGTGTTCAATTTGTAGGTGAAGCATCAATCAGTGAAGAAAGCTGGGTGCTAAGTGGAAAAGGAGAAAGCAAATGTTGCCTGCGGTTTTGTATTTTTGGTGACTGGCGGACAATATTTTGATTTTGCCAAGAGAGATCTACTGTTCTTTCTTTGATGTACATATGTGAAGCAGCTTGTAATGTTGTGTATTTAAGTTGTATAGTAAAAAAGGCAAGTCGTTAAGTGGAATGTGATTGAAATGATAGGCCTTATGAGAGGCATGGTTATGGGACAGTTGGTGGGATGAGTATAATATACTTTAAGGGAAATTCTTTTTCCATAGTGACATTGGGGCATTTCTTTTAATGTGCCCCTAAAAGTAAAGAAAGAAACTAAAAGGTCATTTCCTTTGATTTTCACAATGTCTGAACATTTCCTCATTTTATTTGCCTGTTTTTTCTTTTCTTTAGGTGACGACATATATATTTTATTAAAGGGTCTTGTTAACCAGTGCTCCTGGGGCACTAGTTAAGTAGCTAAAAGTGGAAAGAAAAAACAACGTCAATAATAAAAGCAACACTTTTTCAAGTTTCAAAAAGTAAAATATACAATTTTTGAGAAAACATTTCTTTTATAATTCCTTAACTAGTGTTTCGGGGGCACTGATTTACATTTTCCTTTATTAAATGAGATCACAAGGAGAACTTCAGTACTAATGAATAAACAAATAAACAGGGAAAAATATATATTTTGGTCTAATGTTTGTTGTCTGGCATTTGCAGTTCTAATGGGAGTATAATAGAAAATTACTTCCTAGTTCCTACGCCTCTATTGTAGGACTCTCGTGTAAGATTTTGTCAATCCTTTTTACCTTGAAGTTTCAAGATGCAACAATTGATTTTTCAGAAAAACATCACCAATTAAATGAAGAGAATTAAAAAATAAACAATTTTTCTCTTATTAATGGAATGATTAACTTTGGTAAGAGAATGTATTTTGACAAATTTCGTGTAAAAACTATTTTTTTTTTGTGAAATTAAAACTATTTTTCTTAATTTTGTATTTATATCAACGTGGTATTCCGTCGTTTATTATAAGAACATTTAACAAATTTCATGAGTATTAAAAAATGTAATTAGAGTAATAAATTTGTCAAACATGTGCGTCACTTTTACATATTCAATTGTACAATTATTGATAGCATTATATAGAAGAAAAAAAAATTTCTCGATGATAAATTAACTAAAGAATATTTAAAGAATAATATTATTAAATGAGATGAATTAGTTATTTGCTTATGAATTTACTTGACCTTGACACCCAAAGAAAGGGTGTGAGTAACAAGGTTTGTTTGTGTAAAACTAATCATATGGTTTTGATTAGAGAAATGATATTTGAACAACCACTTTGCAACAACTTTTTGAGAACTTTCTCTTTCATACTCACATTACATTCTTATTCTCTCTTCCTTTTTTTTTCTTTTTCTCTCTCTCTCTCTATTATTTTTGACCAATCAAAAGAAAGAAAAGTAAAGTTGTCATAAAAGTTGTTCAAAAGAGTTGTACAAATATCACTGCTCTTTTGATTAACATTCAACGAGGACCTACAATGTTGTAAGATCATGTCAAATTCAGTAACAACTTGAGATGTCTATTCAAACAACCAACCACAACCCTCCGATCCATTCACCACATGTGTATAATAAACAAAATAAAAAATTAAATTATTTTATTTTAAATTTGAATAAAATAAATTGGTTAAATTATACTAAAAGTCCTTTAAGTTTGAGGTTTGTAATAAATTGGTCCTTTAAATTATTCTTGTCATACATAACTCCTTTAAGTTTTGAGGTTTGTAACAGATTTGTCTTTTAAGTTATTTTGGTCACACATAAGTGTTGAGGCAAAATCCTTAATTAATTTTAAAGATAATAAACTTTAGGGTTAATAGGTCTATACCCCCCCTGTAGTATAGGTCATTTTTGGTTTTCCCTCCTGTAAAATATTTTTTTTGATTTACCCCCCGTAAAATATTTTTGTTTTGATTTACCCCCCTAATAGGCCAAACAAAATTCAATTTTATTTTATTTTTCAAGAAATTTTCGTTTTTTTTGGCCTATTAAGGGGTAAATCAAAACAAAAATATTTTAGAGGGGGGTAAATCAAAAAAAATATTTTACAGGGGGGAAACCAGAAATGACCTATATTACAGGGGGCAAAGACCTATTAACCCTAAACTTTAATGATTAATGATTAAATGGACTTTGATTAATTCTTTGGTATTTAACTTGTGCTCTTGAGTGTTTTACTAAGACAGGAACAAAGTTTAAATCATACCAAGATATAAGAAATCAAAGGACATTGAATTCATGAACTAACTCTGAAGATCAGAAAGTTAGTTCAGAATGTTGATCAGTGAGTTGATCAGAACGTTCTGGTGGTAGTTCAGAAGAGTTTTTCATAAGCAAACCCAGAATCATCAAGAACATGAAGAACATGCAAGTACACATGACATGAATAAAAGGTCCAGTAAAGTACATCTGCATGGACCTACCAACAATAAAGGTATGGACAAGGAACTATGTCAAAAAGATTTGTAATGTTCATCCAAGACTATGAACATTAAAGTACTAGGAATATTCCAATGAGAATATTATCTTAGATGTTGCATTCACTGCACTTCAGTTGTGTCTTTACTATTAGAGTTGATTACATCAAAAGTTAAGTTTTACAAATCAACCTAAAGTAAGAACATTCTGAAAGTCAGAATGTTCACTCCTGCACATGCTTCCAGTTATGAACAGTGTAGTTGGTGGAAAGATGAAAAATGTAGCAAAAGGAGATCTTGTATCAGAGATATCTTATCCTCTGATCAGAATCAAGCAAAATATCCTTGAAGCATGGGCCTGAAGTTGCAGACCCACCATCTTCTCTCTCCTGCACAATGACCAACGCAAATTTGGTTCAACTTTATCCTACTTTATCCAACAACGTTTGATGCATATGGAGAAGTTACTTTTTGGTGGATAAAGCCCAACAAATCTCATGTCACGCCTTGAACAAACCCAGAAACTCATCAGACATTCATCATTGATGAACCCAGATGAAGAACATCATGAATATCAACATTCTGATGAAGAACACAACAACATTCTGATGTTCATCCTGGGAACACAACAACATTCTGATGGTCAGAATGTTCACCCAGATTTTCAAGTAAAAGCTTGTGGGGCCCAGGACACTTGGCATAACACCATTGGTCACCTTACAACGGCTATATGAGCCCTAAAACTCTATAAATAGAGATCAAAGACTCAACATTAATTGCACCATTGCAAAGCATACAAGAAAACAACTTGAATTGTTTGAAGCTCTTGCAATTGAAATTGATCATCACTGAAGGCTCTTTTTACCTTCTTGTAGTGTACATCAATACTCTTTGTTATCTCTTTCAAAGATAACTTCTTCTTCCTCCTCTTCTGTTTGATTCTCAAACATTCAAAACTTCTCACAAATTGTAATCAAGTCTCATCTAGCTTTAGGGGTACTAAAGTGTTAGTTTGAGCAAAGAGTGTAAAAGTCTAAGTGGTTAACTTAGCAACAAGGTGCAAGCCTGCTGAGGCTTAGAGAATACAAATTGTGTAATTGTTCAGGTGAACAAAGATTGTAAGGTGCAGGATTTGAGAGGTTATCTCAAGTATCATAGTGGAAACTCTCACAAGATTGTGAGGAGTGGACTAACCCACATTGGGTGAACCACTATAAATCTGTGCGTGTTAATTCTCTCTTCCCTATACTCTTTACTTACTGCAAACACAAACACATTTACTTTGTTAAACTGTTTTTGCACTCAGACATCAGAACGTTCTGAAGTCTATTATTAACTTAACCATTCCAAGTTTCAACTTGAGAATTACTTTTTAAGTTACAGGATAATTTTTTAAAGGGTCACAATTCAAACCCCCCCTTACTTGTGACTATTTTATCTACTTCAACAAGTCCTTTAAGTTTGTAAATGTTTTCAATTTAGTCCTTCTGACACATCACCGTTTTGAATAACAGAAGGACTAAATTGAAAACATTTACAAACTTAAAACGACTTATGTGTGACCAAAATAACTTAAATGACCAATCTGTAACAAACCTCAAACTTAAAGGGCTTATGTGTGACCAAAACAACCTAAAGGACCAATATGTTACAAACCTCAAACTTAAAGGACCCCTGGTATAATTTAACCAAATAAATTTGTTAAAAAATGTTGTTAAAATTAAATTATAAACTAAAAAAAATATATACCGGATATGATCAAAATAAATGTGTATTTTGTTGATCGTAGTCCTGCAACATGCTTATTTTTTTTTTTTTTTTTTATTTTAGAAAACTCATCTAACGTAATCATCATTCATCCTTTGGTGCAGGGCTAATACCATTAGAAGTCAGAGCGTGATTGACCCGATTGAATGGATAATGAGTCCAAGTCAATCGGAGATAACATTTTCAATCACTGGTCAACTCTTTTAAAAGTTCAAGATGAATAATCTAGTAAACTTAAAAGTTCAAGGATTTCATGTGATGTTGTATTCCTGATTTTGATAGACTATCTATACGCATGACGTGCATTATAAATATGCTTGATAATAGTTTTACTTCAACCATTTCTTTTCTGTAAACTGGTCAAAATATTTTTTGGAAGAACGGTCGAGTCTGTCAACTTACGAAGGAGCCTATTATTTTTCGGTCTTAGACGTCCAACGGTTTTATGTCTTTTGCAACATTTCAACCATCTCATGGTTGTTTTTTCCGTCCCCAACTTTATGGCTCCAATCATCAACACTCAACATAACCTCTCAATTGAAAACAAACACTCATGTCATTGAATCAACTATTTTACGTTAAGACAACTTTTTGTACTCGGTATATGAACTATTTTTTTTTGTTAAGTAACCTAGTGGCTAGAATTCACGTTATAAAGTGAATAAGTGGGGTGTCTGGGATTTGAACCCCGACCTCTGCGTATAACAATGTATTGTCCCTATCAACTGAGTTATGCTCACAGAGACTATATAAAACTTTTTTTATATTTTTTTGGTGGTGGCCGGGTCTTAACCCCGTACCCTGCATATATTCATGTATTGTCCCTACCAGCTGAACAAGAGGACAAAACTTTTTTTATATATCATTGTAACAATTATTTTTCTGCCATTTCCTCCATTATATAAAAGAAAGAAAAAATATATTGATTGGATTTGATTAGAATATTTTATAAAAGTGTTGATTGATTGAATAATAAAACACCTCGTAAAACCTCTGATCATCATTCTTATCCATGTTTATTGACTTTACCTTGATTCAAATTCCATGCAAAATATCACAAAATCTAAAACCTTTGCATGAGATATTTATCCTATCTTCGTCCATGCACCACCACAACTCACACTACAATGCTCACTTCAACACTTCCCCCAAACCACACTCTTCCCACCTTCTCTCACAGACCCATTTCCCTCAAAGAAGCTTTTCAATCCTTAACCCATTTTTTCACTGACCCATTACCCCCAACAACTCGTTTCCCACTTCAACAAGCTTATTCTCAAGCTCTTGAACTATGCGCTTCACACAAAGCTCTCCCTCAAGGCCAACAGTTACATGCCCATTTTCTCAAAACACAAAATTATCTTGATTCTGTGTTCCTTGACACCAAATTTGTACACATGTATGGAAAATGTGGCTCTTTTTATGATGCAGTCAAAGTGTTTGATAAAATGTCTGAACGAACAATTTTCACCTGGAACGCAATGATAGGTGCTTGTGTGTCAACGGGGAGATACGTTGAGGCGATTGAATTGTATAAAGAGATGCGGGTACTTGGGGTTTCGCTTGATGCTTTTACTTTTCCGTGTGTGCTTAAAGCGTGTGGCGCTTTAAAGGAGAGGCGTTTGGGGTGTGAGATTCATGGTGTTGCCGTTAAGTGTGGTTATGGTGGTTTTGTTTTTGTTTGTAATTCACTTATTGCTATGTATGCTAAATGTGGCGATCTTGGTGGGGCAAGGGTGTTGTTTGATAGTGGTTTGATGGAGAAAGATGATCCTGTATCGTGGAATTCAATTATTTCTGCACATGTTGGTGAGGGTGAGTGCTTTGAGGCATTGTCACTGTTTAGAAGAATGCAGGAGGTTGGTGTTGAGAGTAATACTTACACTTTCGTTTCGGCTCTTCAAGCTTGTGAGGATCCAACCTTTATTAAAATTGGTAGGGGTATACATGCCGTCATTTTGAAATCTAACCATTTTACTGATGTGTATGTTTCCAATGCTTTGATTGCTATGTATACAAATTGTGGTCAAATGGAGGATGCTGAAAGAGTTTTTAAAAGTATGCTTTGTATGGATTGTGTATCGTGGAATACATTGCTTTCTGGTATGGTGCAAAATGATATGTATAGTGATGCTATAAACCACTTTCAGGATATGCAGGATTCTGGTCAAAAGCCTGATCAGGTGTCGGTGCTAAACATGATCGCAGCATCGGGCAGATCGGCGAATTTATTGACGGGCATGGAAGTCCATGCTTATGCAATAAAAAATGGAATCGATTCTAATATGCATATTGGGAACTCCCTGATAGATATGTATGGGAAGTGTTGTTGTGTGAAATATATGGGCAGCACTTTTGAGTATATGCCCGAGAAGGACTTGATTTCTTGGACTACAATTATTGCTGGCTATGCACAAAATGAATGCCACCTGGATGCCTTAAATTTGTTGAGGAGGGTCCAGTTAGAAAAGATGGATGTTGATCCTATGATGATTGGAAGCATTTTGCTAGCTTGTAGCGGGTTGAAATCTGAAAAGCTCATCAAAGAAATTCATGGTTACGTTTTGAAAGGAGGTTTAGCTGATATTTTGATACAAAATGCCATTGTCAATGTATACGGAGAAGTTGCGCTCGTAGATTATGCAAGACATGTCTTTAAATCAATTAACTCCAAAGATATTGTGTCTTGGACGAGTATGATTACTTGTTGTGTTCATAATGGACTTGCAATTGAAGCTCTTGAACTTTTCAACTCTCTGATAAAAACTAATATTGAACCTGATTTGATAACTCTTGTCAGCGTACTCTCTGCGTCTGCTGCTTTATCTTCATTGAAGAAAGGGAAGGAGATTCATGGATTTCTGATTAGGAAGGGTTTCTTCTTGGAGGGTTCGATTGCTAACTCCCTGGTGGACATGTATGCTCGCTGTGGAACCATGGAGAACGCAAGAAACATATTCAACTATGTAAAACAAAGAGATATAATTTTGTGGACTTCTATGATTAATGCAAATGGAATGCATGGATGTGGAAAGGATGCCATTGATTTATTCAGCAAAATGACTGATGAAAATGTTCTTCCTGATCATATTACCTTCTTGGCTTTATTATATGCTTGCAGCCATTCAGGATTAGTTGTTGAAGGCAAGCGGCTTTTTGAAATTATGCAAAATGAATATCAATTGGAGCCCTGGCCAGAGCATTATGCCTGCCTGGTTGACCTCCTTGCTCGATCCAATTCTTTGGAAGAGGCTTACCATTTTGTGAGAAACATGCCTATCGAACCTTCTGCTGAAGTCTGGTGTGCTCTTCTTGGGGCTTGTCGTATTCATTCTAACAATGATTTAGGAGAGGTTGCTGCAAAGAAGCTCTTACAATTAAATACAGAGAATTCAGGAAATTATGTACTGGTATCGAACACTTTTGCGGCAGATGGAAGATGGAATGATGTGGAAGAAGTAAGGTCGAGAATGAAGGGAAATAAATTGAAGAAGAAACCAGGATGCAGTTGGATTGAGGTTGAGAATAAGATTCACACCTTCATGGCAAGGGACAAGTCTCATCCACAATGTAATAACATTTATCTAAAATTGGCCCAGCTTACAAAACTTTTGAAAGAAAAAGGAGGCTATAGGGCTCAAACGAAATTGGTATTCCACGATGTTTGTGAAGAGGAAAAAACACAGATACTATATGGACATAGTGAAAGGTTGGCACTTGGTTATGGTCTGCTTGTTACCTCGAAGGGTACCTGTCTTCGGATCACAAAGAACCTTCGAATTTGTGATGATTGCCATGCATTCTTTAAGATTGCGTCTCAAGTTTCCCACCGGACCCTCGTTGTGAGGGATGCCAGCAGGTTCCATCATTTTGAAAGAGGGCTCTGTTCATGTGGAGATTTCTGGTGACCACTTTGGTTACACACACACACACACACCAGCTTTTCTGGTTCCTTCCTGTTGTCGGTAGTCATCAAATCACTCTTGAAAGTTTTAGTGTCTTTTCATGACATGTTATGGACAGAGCATGAGAACTTGTACAAAAAGGGTAAACAGAGCTCGGCAATTCTCAGAAGTTAGTAATATACTTTAGGATTGTAGCCATAGCCCATTGGTTTGAGATGGAAAAAAATAGGCTGAAGCAGTGATACTTTGGAGACTAAATGATTCAATCTCCGAATTTTGGAATTTTGGTTCCTCAGATTTGGGAAGTATTGAATTTTCAGATGATGCAAAGCTTGGCCTGATGATATACAAAGAAGTTGTGCAGATGGCTGGTGAGATTGATGTGTTATCTCATGGATCTATGCACCCTGATGATCATGCAGTCTCCTTGCTGATGACGAAGAGGAACCCTGGGCTGATTCTTCGAAACCAACAACTTTATCGTTATATCGTCCAGTGGCTTGAATTACTCTCACACAGACAATGTACATGGAAACTCCATATATACTGATACAATTTATGATACATTTATTTTTCATGTTTCGGATAATTCTTGTGAGCAGACTGAACCTGTTGGAGAAGAGATGTTTGATGATCTTTGGCCCATTGAGTTGAGGTTCGATGCTCCTGTGAAGAAGTTTGAACATCAAAGCTCAAGGGCATACATTTTATTGAAAATAAAAATGTATAGATGGCAAAAAAGTTTTGATTCATATTTGTAATCAATCTGAATTTGGAAAAGTAGTTTACTGATGATTCTTCTCTCATTCGTCCTCAGCTCATTAGAACACATTTGATAGCAAATAAATTATGTCCTCCACAATATGCTTTTTTTTAGTGTTGATCCTTATAGACACGTTATCTGATAACAATTGTTACTGTTAAAGGCAGGCTCCCCCCTTGAAGGATTAGCTCCAAGGTGTTCATTTCTTTAATTGTGCATATATTTACGTGAAAAAATGCTCTGATCTGGTTAGTCTTTTGGGCAGACTATGATTGATTTTTTTTGTTTGTTTGTTGATAAGGACTATGATCGACTCCTATGATGAAAGATGTCTATATACTTCATTGAGTCCTGAAGAGTAAGGGAAAATAATATTTTCATTTCTATTATATTGTGAATTTTTTTTGTATAAGGCCTTTTTTTTTGCCTTCAGTGTTGGTTTTCTGTTTAATTTAAAAGTAGTGTTGGTCCATGATGTGTCAGCTCTGGTAAGAGTTTGAGTTCAATTCCAAATGAGAGAATTGTAAAAGACTATTAGTGTCATTGTTATTAATGTTAATTTTTCCTTCCCAAATTTAAAATAATAATAATAATAGTGGTATTAAAGCTTATCCATAGACTATTCCTCCTCAATATGAAAGAATGTATTCAAGATGTTTTCAGTCATCTGCTATCACTTATATTTGCTGCAATTAAACTCTTATCAAGTGATTCTAAACTTTATCTTGATGCTAGTTAGATAAGTTGAAGTTACATTTGGCAAGACAGATATTCTCTGTTCTGGGAACAGCAGTATCAATTCCAAATCTCCTAACCGCATTTATACTTGGGAACAGATATGCTCATTTTCTGTTTACATTTGTACCAAAAGCAGAAAGCAATGGGTTTTTTAACACAAATATGGAGCCCAGGCCCATATAACAAGGTAAAGAAAGTTGCTCTTCTCATGGAAGAAATTGCTAAAAAACCCATCCAACTGTAGTTAACTACAGTTCAGCTTTTCCAGCTGTAGTTAACTACCGTTGAACACTTTTTAAAGTGTTCTAATCAATTTTTAAGTTAGTTTTAGCCGACTTAAAAAGTGATTGAACCACCGATATATAGTTAACTACAGTCGGATACGTTTTTTTAAGCAATTTCTCCTGTGAGAAGAGTAACTTTCAAAGGTAAATACCCAGAGACTAACACTGGATAGGTCCATTAGAATCTTGGATCAGAAGAAAGGCCATTACTAGTCATTCCTGATTTTGATACTAATGCAATTAGAAAGGAGTATTTTGCTTGGTAGTGTGCACTGTTTGCGCCTGTGTCATTATGCATCTTAGCTATCTATTTGTTTTCCTAAATGATAAATGTTAATCGTTATTTGTTAGTAGGGGGATTTAAACTCGTTACTTTTGTATCATTACAATCTCTGTTTTTCTTTCAAACCACTAAACTATCTGATGCCCTTATGTTAATCTTTAGGGATTGGTTTGGTGGGAAAGGCTTAGGACTTAGGAGTGTGCTCCTCTCCAGATCTCTGACGCCAATTGGTCCCCTCGTTAGTGAACGGCAGGACCGATCTTTCGAATTTCTTAAAACAAATATTATCTCTCAACTATCAATCCCATGCTATGCAGCACATCCTTAAATTGGCCCTGAAAGCAGAATGATTTGCAGTAGCATCAGCTTTGATCATATATAAACAAACAATATAATGGATAATTTTTTGTAGTTATTTTTCTATTTTATTTTTTAAAGAAAAAATAATCTATTATGTTTTACACTTTTTTACATCATCTTTAATTTTTATTACACTACAATTTTCTCCTATTGTTTTTATTTTGTTCTTTCTAATTTTATAAAAATCCAGATAGCCAACCCTACCTTCTGAGTTAATGCTTGCTTGTTGTTGTTTCTAATTTTATAAAAATAATGTTTTTTCCCCATACAATACCTCTGTCATTTAACCGGTCATCAATGTGTTCTAGGTGGTCATCAGTGTGAACACTTTAAGTTGAAGCAATGAGTCACTAGATGCAACACAGTCACATGAACTCCGGCGGTCCGATCAAGATTAGAGGTTCCAGCTTTTAAAGCATGTATATATTTTTTTAAAATTCAAATACTAAGTTTGAAATTTAAACCATATGATTTTACTCAAATTGACCAGATGTTTGTGTGACCACGGGTAATATCAACCTTGTGATTGCACACAATCCTGGTCCATCCGTCACTAATAGGAGGAGCACAATTCTCTCTCAATATAGTCAAGACCGGAGTGAGTACATATACAATATATAAATATGGTAATTGTTTTTCTTTTGTTTTTATGCATATATTTTTCTCTCTCGAAACAGTTTTTTCTACTGTGATGTAGTACTACTGATAGAGAAACGTTACTTGGATATAAATTTGGATCTCCAAGAGCCAACTGCATAATTAATTGGATTAATTGTCCATATGTTACAGGTCTATGAGGCTATACTCAGAGCTTGAATCAGAGTTTACAGAACTTAGCTGTCACAAAATTGAGTAGCATTATGACAAAGCATGCAATGGATAGCTAAATGGGAAGAAATCACCAAAAGAAAAGAAACAAAGCTTCACAAATTTGTCCTATACCATCCTCATAATATGTTATTTAAATGCAATTATGAAATGAATGAACTATCTGTAAGAAAGAAAGAAAAAAAAGTTGAATGAACTAGCTTGTTTATAAAGCAATTGATTGATATGCACAGACTTGGACAGTAATACTGTGTATTTGTACTAATTATTAAAAAAAAGTGATTACACACTCTTTAACAACAATAGAAGACAGGAACATGTTAGTAGGACAGAATGAATAGAAATCCCGTGGTTATGAGACATTGCTGTCTCATTGAGGATGAAAGTTATATTAAAATCAACGGTGTAATAAGGAGTCAACACTGTGATGACTGTTAATGGTAGTACTAAAAGGAAAGTGATGTGCATTTCTTTGTTAAATATGCCTTTCTCGATTGCTGGGAACTGAAAAATAACATTGAGTTGAAGTAACCCAAAACATGAATTGACAACTGAGGTTGATAACACTACACCATAGCACCATCCTTGTGGAATAAGCAGAAAGAGAGAGATAAAGAGAGAAAGAAACAAGGAAGGAAGGATGAGAGCACAGTTATTAGGCATGCACAGCACATCCAAAAGCACTGCATAGAAATTCTAAACCAGTCTCTTCTTCTGTTCCGGAACCCAATAATTGTAGGGTCTGGCCTTTTTGTTCCTCTTACAACCAACAATGCTAATTAACTTAGCCCTAGTTAGGTTGATGAACGAAATGAAGGAGATTTCTTAACGGGTCTTGGTATCTTGTGTCTTAAGACACAATTTCAAGAATCTAAAATTAGAAGGAAAAAAACAAAAACAAAAACAAAATTTTAACTTTAAAAAGTTGAATAAAATTGAATAAACAACTTTTTAGATAATTATTTCTATTTTATATTCTATTAATTTATAATAACTTATACATAAATGATATACAAGCATACAATAAGCTACATCACTTATATTTTTAGAAGGTAAAATCAATCCTCTTGAATACTTATTATGCATGATCCTTTGAACTTTTTGTAAAATATCAACAACATCTGGTGTTAGAAAACCAAATAATACGAAAGCATGTTGATTGTCATAACACGTTTTTTCATGTTTAACCCATTTACTCAAATTGGTTTTGAAGGCTTCTTGTCTCACAACAAAGACCCATGTTCCTAATCCCACAAGTGGGGAGAAGTTCACACAAGCATGTTTCCCTCTTGATCACCCGTACACCAAAACATTTGCTAGCATAAATGTTGATCTTCCTTCTTGTGGGTCAGTCAATAAGTTCACAAAGAACATCCCTAACAAAGTCGTGTTTGTATTTGAAATCAAGAAGCTTATTACATTGAATTGCATGCTACCCAAAAGATATCTAGGCATGCCTTGTGGCAAACAAGACACGTACACCTCATTAATATGAAATAATGGAATCACAAGCCGATATTTAGGGATAGTACAATACTTTATCACTGGCATATGATGGCCTAACCCATCAACAAGGATAACTAGAAGAAAATATTGAACATGTGAAAACACCCAAAATCTTCTTTTTGTCTTGTGGTCATGTCAAATTTCAATTTCATTTCCCGAACATTTTTACTAAAAAGGGAATTCATCAAAACATGTCGTGTTTTAGGATGGATGGTGTCATTGCTACTAAAATTGCTAAAACCAATATCTAAAATAGTACCACAAAGATCATCCAAAGCACGATCAAAATCAGAGTTCATACCACTTATCCACTTATACATGATCCTATAACACCCAAAATTGAACCCTCGAAGCAACAAAAGTGTACGAGGAAGGTTTTATTGACAAGTACAAACCCAACCCCCCAACCCAAATAGGTAAAGATGTCAACCTTCATTGAAAGTCCTAAAAAAGGGACCTCAACCAAATATTTTAGTCCATGATGTGTTTGATCTGATAAGAAATGAAGCACATAAAGTGACAACTTCAGATGTACAATGTTTGATTTGTAAAACTAGTTTAGAAACAGAACAATCTGGAGACAAGATACATGGCAAAAATTGAAATTCTTGTCTCTCACTAATTCACAACACAACTTTTTATCATACATACAAGTTGTATAAAATACCAAAACAATTTATTTGTCCACAAAAAATTATTCAATACCATAAAAATTTGTGTTACATTGTTTTATCTTATGCTGTTCTAGTATGCTTACTGTTTAGCGGATTAAAATGACGAAAAGCTCAATAAACAATCATGAACTTAATCTCAGTCTATCTGATAAGTTTCTGTACTATCACTTTCTCCTTTGATTGAAAAATAAGGAAGGAATTGAAATAGTTTAGGTTTCTTGAATATCACTTGTGTACTATTGGGCTACCAATATTATATGATATTGACTAATTAAGGTGTGTCGTGTGACCAATGCAAGAAAGACTAATGAAGAAAGAGAAAAGATATACATATGAAAGAAAAGGGTGTGCCACATAACACATCTTAATTGACCAATAGAGGAATGCTAGCAACACACATTCTAACACACACTTTTCAACACACTCCCTTTGATTGGTTAAAATTCACATGGGTCCTACCAAATCATGTGGGTCCCATATACATTTGGTGGGTCTCATGTGAATATTAACTAATCAAAGAGAGTGTATTGATAAGTGCGTGTTAGAATGTGTATTGCTAGCATTTCTATTGACCAATATTATATAACATTGGTAACTTAACGGTACATAAGCATAAAGTGGCAACAATAATTAACCGTTTGTGTATCATCATCATTTACACGAACAAACTTAAGTTGAACGACAAACAACATCACCTTATTATATTTTTATAGTTGGATGAAAAGAAAAGAGAAAGATAAATAATGTATGCATGCAATGAAAATGAAAATGAAAAGGCTGAGAGAGCCAGGCATGATTCTTCCACTGCTATGCCGCCCTATATCTATCTAGCTATGACTCTATCTATCATATCTGACCCCAGTAATAGGAAATAGCTAGCTAGCTTCCCAAACAACCAAGACAACTCATCAACATTGTTTGTTCCTTTCAATGCTTTCTTAGCTGTGCCTGTGAGCTGTGTCCTTTAAATTTTCCCTTCTTCATTGCACTGTGTGTATGATGATGCTTTCTTTAAATCACTGTTGACTGTAATTAGTTATTTAGTAATGTTTCTACGCTCACCTCCACCTTTCCTCCCACCAACCCCTTTTTCACAATTTGCCATTTCTTCTATTTATACACTTTCTGGCCTCAACTACTCTCAGTTTCCCATTCTCTACTCCTCTAAGTTTTATGTTACTATACAGTTTTGACATGGAACTAGTCCCAAGTTTTAGTTTGATCTAAAATATTCCTCTCTTTGTCTTTTGTGGTTCTAGGTGTGTGCTACCATATATACACTGTTTCTTTGTTGTAACAAAACAAAACCATATATACCTGCAAATCACTGAACAGCAATATTGTTATGATCACAAAGGAAAAAGTGAAGCTGCCAGCATGATCTAGGTTTGGTTATACGATAGTAGTATTGGGAGGGAACTATATACGATTTTTTTTTTACTGTACCACAAAAAAAACTAAAATACTATCTTTCACAAAATAGGTATTAAAGTGCCATGATTTTTGCATTACTAATGGGAAAATAGTTTTTGGACACCGATTTTTCACTTTGTTTATTTTTTCTTTTTTATATATAGATAGGAAATAGGTTTTGGTGGTATTTTTTTGTGGTACAGTAAAAAAATAGCCGCTATATCCATACAAGTAGTACTGCTAGCATAACCCTGACTAGGTCATGCTGTGCTAGCCTCACTCCTTCCTATTTGGAGACCAATATATCTATATGCATTTTTCATGTCATCAAAGTTACCTACCTTCTTCTCATAGGCAGCAAAATTCAGGTGAGTATGTATTGTTAACTTCTTGTTCTTACGTGTTAGCTTTGTGTAATATTGTATATCTGGAGAGTTTTCATGCATACATGGTTGCACTCGCATGCTTCATATATACCTTATTTTAAGCATGGTTGCATAGTCTATAGCTTATTTTAATTTCCTCTTTCTTGCTTGTTGGTCTTTTTAAGGTCTTTTTGATGTTTCTCTTGATTCAACACAAACAGGTAATTCCTCCCTGTTATTTACCAGAATCGAATATCTGCTTCTAGGTTGGTAATTTTTTACTAGCACCTTACAAATGTATGTATATAATGCCAGATACTATGTACAAAATATGTGTTTTTTTTACCCCAACACCAAAAAAAATGTTGTCTTTGCACTAGTTGTGTTTTTATTTCCTCAATTGCCTTAGTTTAGGCCTTTTTTTTGTCGTTTTGTGGGATAGCACGCCATTTCATTTGGCCTGACATGTTTTTTTTATTCTTTTTTATCTTTTTTTTTCCATGCGACTATTTTTCTTTTTTCTTAATTAATTTTTTTGGCATCACGCCATTTCATTTAGCGTGACATACCATTTTTTATTATTTCAAAAAAATTAAAACAATATTTTTATTTTTGAGTTAAATATGTTTTTGATCCCTGTAAAATTAGAAACTTCTACGTTTAGTCTTTACTTGATTTTAACAGCTTTTTAGTCCCTACAAAAAAAATTTACTTATAATTTTAGTCCCTCTTAAAACAAAGTTTGTTTAATTATCCTTAAACTCTTCAATTTTTGAACGGTTTTTTTTTGAGAAAGTTTAGAATTTTCTAACATGAAACGAATTAAATATGAATTTTTTAAAACGACAAAAAATTAAAGATAAAAAGTAACAAAATTTGGATGTAGAAATCAAACTTTGGGATAATTTTTTGCAGAGGAACTTCTAGTAATGTTCTAAACACGTCTGCAAAAAATTGTTCAAAAACTTAAGAGTTTAAGCATAAATTAAACAAATTTGAATTGAGTAGGGACTAATACTCAATGTAGAAAAAAAAAATTAAGGACCAAAAGAATTATTAAAATTAAATAAGGACTAAACTTAAAAAGTCATAATTTTACAGGGACTAAAAACATATTTAATTCTTTATTTTTTAATAAACAATATTGTGAAAATAAATAAAATTATATTTATTTAAATTACAACTAATATTCATCACTTAGTTACAACTATTTTTTGGGTGGCACTTTGGTGCCTTTGGACGCCTTTAGTTCATTTTAGGTGAGAGAGAAGAGTAGATGAATGATTCAAATAAATTATTTAGACGGGAGAGAGCGAATGGTTTAGAGAGAGATAGAAACAAAGACACTGAAGCCAAAGGCACTGAATTGCTACCCTATTTTTTCTTCCCTCTCCAATGTCTTCAATTTCACTCTTCCGCTTCCTCATATTGTTGCTGGTCATGTGCCTCTGCATGATCGACTTCCACAAAAATCCTTGGTTGCAAAATATATTCATGTTGAGCCAGATTTTCCATTTGATGGGTTGAGTTTGTCCATAATTTGTTAAAGAGATCATTGTTACATAACTCCACATCTAGGCTTTCTAATGATATACTTTGTTGGGTGGGCCATTGTGGTTGGTAGTTTGTATCAGGATAGCGTACAAGGCTCCGGGGGGTTGGTAGATTGAAGGCTTAAGTGCATCAATGGTTCCCTACATAATTTACAGTTTACATCATGTCTCCATCTTTCTAATAATGTAATTATTAAACAATTGTCAATATTGTATTTCCTTAACTTTGTTGCCTCATAAAGGTATGCTGCTACTAACGGTTTCTCTAGTGTAGAATTTGGCAGGATCAGCAATCGATAACTACAACACTTACAAATCACGTTGTGATGCATCCTACATAAAATTATCAACCATAAAAATATTAGTAAAAAGTGATTAAGTTTAATAATTAATAACTTAATATAAATACCAAAAAAAATAAAAAAATTAAAGATACATTATCATTGGGTGAAATATGACGCGATCTATGATTATCACCGAACCAAAGGTAATTATTCATCTTTGAATTTATATTAGTGCAAGTGCTAAGTATTTATTTATTTTTTGCTAAAATGTTAAATGTGGAATGTGAGAAGGAAGGATCTCTGTGTTAAACGTTCATGAAATATGAAATTTATCGAAGTTTGTTAATGTTACGTATCTCAATTTAAATACTAAGGCAATGTTTCATCATTCTGCAATTTTTTTCAACATGAAATATGTTACAACAAAGACATGTCTCATCTTACTGCAATTTTCCTCAACATACAATGACATTGCAAAGTGATCTTATTATATTGCATCTTTCTGTGTCACGTCATTTCATTCGGCGTGAGAAGCACCCGTGACAGCTTATGAATGGGTGTCACGGGTGCTTCTCACGCCAAATGGAATGATGTAACACAGAAAATTGCAGTATGATGAGACATGATTTTGTAGAGTTATCGTATGTTTGTAGTAAGACGAGACATGACTTTGTAGTAACATATTTCATGTTGAAGAAAATTGCAAAATGATGAGACATTGCCTTGTAGTAGTATTTTAAATTGAGAGACCTAACATTACCAGGCGTCTTTAAATTCCACATTTCATGAACTTCTAACACACATATCCTTTTCACATTTAACATTTTAGGAAAGAAAGAAAAAAAATACTTAACAGTTGCACTAATATAAATTTGAAGATGAATATCTAACTTTGGTTCGGTGATAATCATAGATTACGCCATATTGCATCCAATGATAATGTAGCTTTAATATTTTTTTATATTAAGTTATTAATTATTAAGTTTGATCATTTTTTACTAATATTTCTATGCTTGATAATTTAATTTAGGATGCATCACAACGTGATTTTAAGTATCGTAGTCATCGATTCTAGATCCTGCCAAATCCTACACTAGAAAATCCGTTAAGAGCAGTATGCCTTTATGAGGCAACAAAGTTAAGGAAATACAATGTTGACAATCGTTTAATAATTGTGTTGTAAGAAAGATGGAGACTTGAGACCCACGCATTCCTGGGAGAATGTACAATTACGTTGGAAGACGTCTATATGCTTCTTGGTCTCGAGGTCAACGGTCTTCAGATTACCGGTCCAACAAATATATCTTGGGATTATGTCATCCACGCCTTAGGCAATAGACCAAAAATTATTAATGAGACGGTAGATGTTTAAGGTTGAGTTGGATCGAAAGTTACACGACCAGTGATCCAGGACCTCCAATCGTTGAACATGCATTTAGATTGTATGTGACATACATGATAGGCAAACTTTTAATGTCTAATAATTCCGGGGACATGATACATTTAAAATGGTTGCCATTATTGGTTCAATCATCACAACAGATTGGACAATATAATTGAGGCTGCACATTACCATTGCAAGCATGGGCTTGGTCAAGAATCAGTTAAAGTATAAATCAACAAATATTCAGATCGCAGTTATAATCATAGATTTGCGAAAAAATTTCTCTACAAACGAACCGAAGATAATGTGGGTTAATTTCACATATGTGGATCGTAGTAGATTTTTCATCATTACAATCCCGGAAATTAATCCACAGTACCTTATTCATTGCAGTGGAAACAAGAAAGGGCATTAAAAATTTAAAAATATATACAATCAACGAGATTGTTGATCCCTATGTTAGGGGAAAAAAGAACATAATACTCCTACTAAATGCAAACAACAAGCAATGGAACCAGATATTCAAACCTTCAATATATGTGGTTTCATTTTTTTTTCTTCTATGAAATATATGTGGTGTGTCGCTGTATCCAATTTGAATGAGTTTTCGTAAACGGTGAAAGGTTTTTTTTTGTTTAGGGAAATTGTAGAAGGTAAAAGCAAGCGGTAAAAAAAGTACATAAACAACTAGCAAGGTCATACACAAACAAGATCGATATACAAAATATAGCATCATTGACATAAGCGACAATAATTTCTTTATATAAAAAAACAAACAAATCGTATAAGGAAAAACATAATATTAAACGTACAACTCATTAATTTTTGCATTGTGGCTTGGTCGTTATGGCGTTTGATTCTCGATTGGTTAGGAATTAATTTTATCACTCCTCATAATTTGTATTTGCACTTTGCTTGTTGGAGTAATGAGGTTAATTCGAGGCGGCTCAAGAAAGCATTTTGGTTAATTTCTTTAAAACAAAATCATTGAAATATTTTTATTGATACCACGGCTTCATTAATACATAAATAAGTTTCAAATAAAATATTAAGGGTCTATGAAAAATATTATTTAAGTGTTATATGTATTTTCAACTATATAAAAATTTGTAATACAATCCCTAAAAAAAATGTAATACAAATTCAATAAATTTGAATCTAATTGATGCTAATATTTGAATCAAAGACCTATGCTTACATGGGCTGCCAATTTTCATATGCTTCTATAGCATCAAGGATGCAACAGAAGAAGAAAAATGGAAGTCTCCTTTATCATTTTCTCATCATTCGCGTGGAAAAAATAGCCGCATACACGCATAAAAAATACAATAAAAAATAAAGCTAGAAAAATAGACTAACAAACATTGCATAAATAAACAAACGTGAGTAGAGTAATATATATCCACTTTCATAAAAAAAAAGAGGTGAATTGTTCAAAGTTTCCTACCTTCACTTGCACAATGGGATCATTATAGTCTTCTTGTACTCTCCACAAAATGATGTTAAGTGTTTATCTTTTCTCATGAAGAAAAGAAGAACATCAGAATACTTAAAACATGGGTAGTTTTCCTTTGAATATACTTTGATATTTTGGAACTTAAATGATTTTCTATATATTAGAATATGACTGAAAAATAATATGCTTATAAAGAAAAATTTAAAAATAATAGTTGTATGATTTAAGTGATCTACTTGTTACCATTGCTTGGTACACAATAGCCATATTTTTTGATGAAGAAGTTGATAAATTTGAGAAAGGAAGGAGCACACACAAAATGGATGTAGTTGTAAAATATGGAGAAGTGCATTGGATTTTGCAAACTTATATAGGATATTCTCTAAGAATTTATTATTTCTCAAAACGTTTTTTTCTTCCATACTGTACAATACCATATTAATGCCATTTTCTGGGTTTAATAACAGGTATTGAATTATGGTTGTTGAGCTTCAATCATCATTCAAAAATAAAGATATGGCTCCCTAAAAAAAATAAAGATATGGCAATAGCATTGTATTTTATGAGAGAAATTGTGCATATCTTTTGAGTAAAAAAAAGGTTATATTGTAACATTTTTGGGTTGCAAATGTTGATTTATGTTCAACTTAAGTGGAGAATTAAGACAAATGCATAAAGAAATAACAGTCACTTATTTGGAGTCTTCCAATGGGCAATTTACTTTTTTTTCTTCCTCAAGTTTTTTTACATAAATATTAGTGAACGTTTTAGTTTTGTATCATTAACATCACACATTAAATTTATACGGTGGGGATAAATAATGAATTTTAGAATAAGAGAGACGGGAGAATAAGAGAGAGTGAGAATAAGCTCTTTTAGAAGTGTCACATAGACATAATGCTTGCATATAGTCAACTCAAGTTTCCTTTTAAGAGCCACACACTTATTTTACTCCTAAAAAGTCATGCATTGAAGTCCAAAATTTTATTCTATTACTTAGGTACATCATTAAAAATATACTATTACTTTTTGTACAAAAACAACACTATTATTTGTAAGAAGTGGTAGAT
>Ga0228711_1000717_pt1 | contig 43618 bp, 20 predicted proteins | sample MedpolnodulmetaG_2_FD_177996 | JGI IMG/M metagenome (GOLD analysis project Ga0228711, IMG submission 177996) | Root nodule microbial communities from Medicago polymorpha collected in Santa Monica, California, United States - brown nodules | ecosystem: Host-associated > Plants > Roots > Nodule...
ATAATAATAATAATAATAATAATAATAATAATAATAATAATAATAATAATAATAATAATAATAATAATAATAATAATAATAATAATAATAATAATAATAATAATACTAAACATTGGGATGTTACAAGTCCAACCATCAATTGATGTCTCCTCCCCAAAACATCTTCAAAGTGTTGAGAAAAAAGTAGTTCCCTAAGGTCCTCCCACTCCTCTATCGGACTTACCAATCAACCATGGAATAAAGTCGTACTGTGTTGCTCCTTTAGCTTGGTTTTGATGATATTTTTTTTTGTTGTTAATATAATTATTACCTATTAGTAATTTTCTAGTTTGTAAAAGCACCCTATCAATTCTGTCTTGAAATCCTCTAGAATAGCTATTCCTAAGTTCATGCTTTCTTGATACTGAAGTGTTCTCAAGTTTGTGTTTTTAACATACTTGATTTGATCCAAACTGGCCTAAAAAAATATTTGATTTGATTCAATTCCTTCCTCGGGTGTTTTGTTCAAGGATGTTGAATCGATTAAAGAAGATCTTGATTCGATTCATTCAGTGCCTTGGGTCTTTGAGTCCTGTCTTTTTGAATCGTATCAAAGTTCTTTGAATCAGATCATTCTTCATTTGGAATTGGTTTAAATCGAACCTTCGTGTCAATCTTCATAGTATTTAGATTTCCATTAGATTTTTCAGTAGGTTTTAACAGTAAAAAGGAGGAGTATTAGGACGATTGCCTATGATTTCAGAAATTTTGTAATGTTTTCTCTATTTGAGTATGTAATTATAGTTTTCCCGAAACATAGCAATTTTAGGCGGGATTTTGAAGTAATTCACGAAGAAATCATGCAAATCGGCAAATCAAGAACATCTGAAGATTTGTGAAGACTTTGGGAAGACCAAGAATGAAGATTTAAGAGGCCTCAAGAGACTTTACAATGGGAGGATTTATGTTCTCAAGTTTCGAGGCAAGTTATTTGAAGATGAAGACCTAAAATGACGGAAAATCGGAGAGACTGGGCCTGGGAGGCAGCACCATGCGCCTAGAGCACATGCCATGCGCCTAGAGCATGGTTCATGCACCCCAAGCATCTAAAATGTGCAGGACGCAAGTGTCTTTTCTTGGTTTTTTGTGGGTAAAGCCTGCGTTTTTAGCACAAACTCAATTAGAAACTTTCATTATAAATACCAGCCTTCCTCATTCAAAATTTCTCGTTCAGAATTGTGGCAGTTCAAGAGGAAGGCAATTCTAGAGCTTCAGATGAGTTTCTATCTTCTCCTTGATTTTCTAGGGTATGTTTTTATCATTAGTAGTTTGTTTTTAGTTACCATGTGTAGCTAATTATTTTTAGGTTAGAGTTCTAAGATGAACCTCCATTTATTTTTGGTGGATATTTATTTTATTTAATGTCGTTTTTATTTTATTTATCTTTTGTTCGCTATTAAGTTTTATTAGGAATTTAGTTTATTTATGTAGTAGTGCAACCTTAGATTAGATGCTTAGGTTGTGACAGGGTCTAATATTGATATTACTATACTGATGCTTATATCTTGATATTTATATCTTGATACTAATATCTATCTAGGAAGTAATTAGTTATAACTAGCGAAAGATACCGAAAGCGAGTTGACCCTAGTAGTAAGTACTTAGATGGTGACATTACTAATATTGAGTATAATATGTTGTACTTAGGAGGTAACTAGTTAATAATTAAGGAAACAAGTGTCTTCTTGAAGGAAATAAGTCGTAGCCTAGTAGAACCATTCTCTTAAACCCTTGGTAAGGAAGACACTGATAGGGCTGCCCGTTTGTAGCACTACTAAGTGCGAGAGTGAGTGTGCTATGAGTGTCCTAAAATTTGTAGATGGGTAGACCTACAAGAACCTTGGCCTTCAATGCCTTGGAAAATCTTGGAAAGCCAATATAAAGTCTATGTTTTCAATTACCTTTGAGGTATTAAGGCCCCATATGTAAGGATCACCGTTTGATCAGTAGGTTCAACCAAACATTGGAGGGATAGACCTAGTCAACTGAGGAGTTTAGACTCCACACGTAAGGATCACTGTGTGACCAGTAGGTGCGTCTTGACGACCGATTAAGTTAGAAACGTCCCAACGACCTCATAACTTGTATAGTCTATCTAAGATAAATGAACGTGACATTACTGTTATTTCATATCCAACAATATAAATAGGGGGGATTCAAAGAATCATAACCTCTGCTTAATTTTCTGCAACCAAAACAGGTAAACTTGCTATGTTTCAAACAGATAAAAATTGCAAACCTCTAACCCTTAACTCTTTTACTATATCGTCAACTTAAAAATAAGTAACGCGAATTGTTTTGACGAAACTGATAGAATTTTTAGCAAGTGTACTAAAACTATCAAAGTAATAAAAATAAGTTTGTTTCCATGAGAACTGTGTTAATCTCAATTTTAACCATAGCGTTAATACTTAGGATGTGTAAATTTCTTTTAGTGCCAGAGGAAGTAGGTTTATGTGCATAAAAGTAAATAAACGGAAAATAAAGATTGTTTGGAAAATATATGGAGAGATGAGACTAGGTCATTTGAATCCTCTGATTTATTCTGTTTGGTATACTGCACCTATTTCTCATGAATATTTCTCTAGTTTCATGATGGTTAACTAAAATATCCCTAATCAATCCCTTTACTTAGACCCTCTTCTCAGATTACATTTCCTAATTTCTTAGATGATCTAATATTCTCTGAAGGTTTTAAGAACGTTAACCTAATATCACAAATAAACGATTATCCATTCCTAGACTAACCCTGTTTATTTGAACAATTCAATTAGGTCTAAGTTGTAAGCTATGGTCAGTAGTCATTCAATCTTACCAATTCAGATTATATGGTGTCAATATATAAAAAGTATTAAGAACAATTTAATTGAATAAAACTAGATTGATATTCACATGAAATAGAGTTTCACAACAACATGTCTCAAACAGAGTTACATCAGAATCATCTCGGACCTAATCTCTAAGATATTTAGCTACTCATAATCGAAATCATAAATAACATAATCAATGGAAGAATTAAAACATACATAAACTGACTATGAGTTGGTTAGAAAGCCTTCTCTTCAATCCTTTGCTATCAAAATCGCACTTAGGTCTCCAAAATTCCAAACCCTTGTTTCTGAAACAAAATCTGCTTAAATAGGCAAAAATCCGTGTCCAGAATCGTGACACGATTCTCAGTAATCATGTCACGATTTTCCCTATGTTCACAAAATCTTCCAAATCAAATCTTCCCAATCGTGTCACGATTTGGCCATCGTAACACGATTTCTTGGCAGAAGCTTCCTCAAAATTTTCTCTTCCAATGGTGACACGATTTTCAGAAATCGTGACACGATTTCACCTTCTTTATATTCTTCAGTATTTTCTTGCTTTTCATGTTGTCTAAGCTTGCTATGAACTCAAAAATCTCATGGAATTACACTAAAAATTACGTAATGACAAGGTGTCATCAGAAACGACAATCCCTGTGGATACGATACTCTACTTATCACTTTATTACTTGTAACGATTTGGTACACTTGCCTAATCCACACATCACTATGTATGATTCGATTCAAGCTCGTACTTTTAGTGTTACTTTGAGGCAAACTTTTTCTTTTTACCCTCACCCATATATACCCTTTTCACTCATTCTTAGAAAAATAATCAATTTGAAAAAGCACTCTAAAGTCTCCAACCTCTCTTTCTCTACAACCTTCTTTTTATTAAACACTTTTTTTAAGAACTATTGTAGGATTTGAGATCTAGATTGTTAGGGTGCTTAGGTTACTTGTAAGTTTGATTCTTTCAAGGATCTTGTGGGGTATCAAAGATCTAAAGTAAAAGGAGGTACTTTTCACCTCCAAAGGTAATTGTGGGTGTTCTTTCTCAAACATTAAAGGTTAAAGGGGATCAAAGCAATGGGATGGAAAAAATCGTTTATCAAAGTAGAAAAACAAAAAATTTCATGCAAGCTTGAGATTTAAAGACCTTGTGGCTGTCCAATTTCAAGAGATCTTGAAGATTGGATCTAGTGTGATTGCTTAGCATAAAAGATTATGACTCGAAGGAATCTATGTAATCATACACTTGTAAACATTTTCATCATAGTGGAAACTCGTATAAGAGACGTATTCTGCTATGAAGAGAGGACATACCGCTAGCGAGGACGAAAAGGGGGAACCTATATAAATCACAATTTCTTCTTTCTATATTTCTTTAAATTTTTGATGTATGCTTACAGTGAATAGGTTAATTGCTATTTGTATTGTGATTGAATAGATCTTAAAACCTTTTTCAAAAGTTTTTGCATTCATTCATCTTCATAGTAGAGATTAACTTGTTGCTTAATTCATCGCATATATCAAAGTGATTAATTATTTGTATTAATGATTTCTTGTCTAAGAGTAAGTTTGGTTCGATATAGTGATAAGTTTTGATTCTTGATCAATTTTCTTGCTAAGAAATAATTCAAAGTTGAACATCTTGTTCTTCATTGAATTATATTCGTTCATTGCTTGTTTTGTTATCATTGAAGCTCTTGCTAAATTCAATATAGTCATAAGTTTTCAATCCATTTTTTAACCACGCTTTAATAAACACATTTTAACAAAAAAAATATTACCCCTATAGGTTCTACTTGTTACTGTCATATCGGCCAACATGTATTTGCATCCCCCTCTCAGATCCACTTAGATCTTGATCTTTGGAAGGCTAAACTATCTTGACCTTTAAAAGTTTCCACACTTCAAAAAAAATTTACTTTCTTTCCTCTATTTCCCCCTCTATAGTCTCTCTTCCTTCTCTCTCCACATCCAAGCAAAAAACCATATCCACTAGCAACTTAATTTTTTGCATATGCATCCCCACACATTTTCAATCTTTGAGTGCCTTCTTTAACATTTTCAATTTCTCTCCCACAACAAACCCCATCCAACTTTTAGGGAAACATGAGAACCATGCACCCACTACCACCTCACGGAGACACTTGTTGAGCTACCAATGATTGTTAAATTGGAACAGTTTTAGTCCCCGATTGAACCCCGCATATCATATAACGAGAGGTCTAAGATAAGAAATATCTCTAGGAAACACCCAAAGATTAGCATCCCTTACTCCAATTACTAATTATTTGAGACAATCACCTGATCAACGTGAATCACACACCTCCACAAGGTTAAACCCACATAAATGTTTGTCCCAACCAAGGTAGATCAGTAAACCCTAGAATTTCAAGAATAAATTGATGTACATTGAGTCCTCATTCCCCACTTCCCTTTGAAGCTTACCTCCCACTTCTTTCCTCTCATCCTTCCTCTGATCAAATTAAAATCTCTCAAACAACGCCAAAATTTCTCTACATAGTTGTCTTTCACCACTAAGGTATCAACCCACATCCTCATTTTTGACAAAAAAATCACATGGACCGTATGCTTTAAGGATGATACACCAATTTTTCGACACACCCCACTCTAAACGCACCCCTACAAATCCCTTACCTTGAAACAATGAAACAAAATTGCCTTTACCACCATCCCACATTTTAAGAATTCCACCACTCCTCCCCATGGAAGGGACAATCATCCACTCCCACACTATCATTATCCCACAAAAGAGAACATAATTTCCCATCTTCGCATTCCAGTTTCGTTTATTTAGTTGCCAAGATATCCACCCCTCCTTATTCACCAAATCTCTAGTTTATCTCATCCTCACCATTTGGACAACACCCTGATTTATCCAAATCATTTCCTTCAAGGTCAAGCAATTTAGCAATCATTTTCACTCTTTTTTCATTACTTGATAACCCTAAGTTCATGTCTATATTGAATAATCCTTCCACCTCAATTTTGTAATTGTTAAGATATGCGTAATAAATAGTATCATTGACTGAGATATTATCTCCTTATTTATATTATCTTTATTTCATTGTAAATATCTCTTATGTAATTAGGCCACATTTACTCCCAATGATCTTGGGATTTACTTTGTACATATTCCTATTATAAATAAAAAAGGCTGAGAGCTGATCCCTCAAGCTATTCAGCACCAAAAGCCTTGTTCTTAACTGTAATTTTCTTGTACTACACCTTCAAAGATTTTGATAAACCTACGCCTTCATAGTCGATCACGGCGTTTTCCTCTTGACCTTAATGAATCACCCTGGATAGGGTCTAATTGGACCATTGGAACTTCAAGTACCAAATTGCTATTGATTTATCATATGTGCTTACCTCTCATCAATCGACCCCTCTTCGCCGCATTCACAAATTTTGAATTACCATTAAGTTGATGTTGGACCTAAGCCCACAAGGTACCCGCAAAAAATATACACAATAGACAGGGTAAATACCAGCAATAATGGGTCTGAGACATGTTCGAATGATTAACCTCAAGCCCTCCCCGCAGTCGTACATATATAAATATAAAATTATAATTTTATATAACACTAAAATTATTTAATTGATCTTAAAGTTTTGATATGTATTGTAATGTGAGCTTGTTTTTTTATTCTTCGGATGCCTTTTAGTTGGCTAAATACTATGATTTGTAATATTTTACAAGTTGATTTAAAAGATTTTGCATCATATTTGAATTATATTGTGATATTTTTTTGTTAATTATTGTGTTTTTATTGTTAAAGTGTGGATAATGGGCAAAGATACGAGCACTTAAGTGTCCAAAGAATGCTGAGACAGACACTAAATTTGTTGCTCACATTTACCTCATACCCTTTTGTGAGCTTGGCTACTAGCAAATCTAATAGCCTCTTTACTTGTTTACTTGTTGATTTTCAACCTCAAGTGCTAAAGGCTCAAGGTTGGAGATAATTTTTGTGGCCCAATTAGACCATCCACCCCCTCCCAACAAAAAAAACACTGCCCAATAATTTTTTATTGAAAAAGACGACACAAATTTATTGAGGCAAGGTAAGATATTCTTCATAAAAATAAAACAAGGAACTAAGATATTAGTCTATAATGGATAAAGTTTAATTGTTGTTTCCTTCCATATGATGAGGGGATTTCCATTCATATTTTGAATTAAATCTTGCATTAAACAATTTTGCATTATTGCATTGAGAAACTACATGTTACATAAACTCAACATCAATTGCATTATTTAATAGGGGCAATGCCTCAGAAAAATACAAAATGTTTTGGAAAACAAAAAGGAAAAAAGCTGTGGTGTGGGGGGAAAGATCCCTTGCTCAAAAGAGCATACTAAACACCTAGATATTCAACACAATTATTGAAACAAAACCGAAAAATCGAAAAAATTGCATTCTCAGTGAACCAAGCAGAACCATTGTGTGATTACTTGGATTCTACTTTCTTGATTACTACCATTTACTTTCCACTTGCAAGCTGGTTGCGGATGCGTTTTGTGGCCTCAACCATGGCTGTGAGGGCTGGGTTCACCTCGGTGTACTTGCGAGTTTTGAGACCACAATCAGGATTGACCCACAAAACGTTTTTCTCAAGCACTGCAAGCATCTTGTTGATCCTCTCAGCAATTTCTTCAGTTGGTGGTATTCTTGGGGAGTGAATGTCATAAACTCCGGGGCCAATTCCAGCGCCATACTTAACTCCATCGCGGAACACCCTTAGGAGCTTTTCATCAGAACGAGAATTCTCAATGGTGATCACATCAGCATCCATGTCAATGATTGAGTGAATGATATCATTGAAGTGTGAGTAGCACATGTGGGTGTGGATCTGTCAATTGTTAATAATCCAAGATTTGTAAGTTAATTAACTATAGATGTAATATTTTATAACTTTATCATACATTAGAAGAGGAAAAAAATCTGATCGTGTTTTGTATTGCAAAGCATAGACATGGACACGACACTGACACGTGTCTCACACCGAAGATGCCAATGATCTGAAGGGTCAGTGCTTAGTATTTGTAATTTAGAAGTACCTGAGTAGTATCCTGCACACCAACATTGGTGATCCTGAAAGAATGGACAGCCCAGTCCAAGTAGTGAGCTTGTCCAGATTTCCTCAATGGCAACCCTTCTCTCAAAGCAGCCTCGTCAATTTGGATAACAGTAATACCGGCTTTTTCAAGGTCTTCTACTTCATCCTTGATAGCCAAAGCAATCTGATAGCAAGTCTCAGATCTGTAAAAAGGTTGAATACCGCATTAGAAATAACAATAAAGTAAACAACGATTTATTTTTAGTCTTTTGCCGACAACATTAAGATGAGTCTTAGAATTTATACCTAGGTTGGTCATTACGAACAAAGGACCAGTTGAGAATGGTGACAGGGCCAGTAAGCATTCCCTTCATTGGGCGTTTGGTCATGCTCTGAGCCATAGATGACCAGAAGACGGTCATTGCTTTAGGACGGCTCACATCACCATAGATGATTGGTGGCTTCACACAGCGAGATCCATAAGATTGCACCCATCCATTAACAGTGAAGGCAAAGCCTGACAACTGCTCACCAAAGTACTCAACCATATCATTTCTCTGCAATGAAAAGTGAAAACAATTAGTTGGAAGTACAATCGGTAATCAACATCAGAATGAGGCGCAGGAAATTGGACAAGGACATGAATATTTAGTCCTTAAATGAATATGAGAACTAACCTCAGGCTCTCCGTGTACAAGGACATCGATATCGAGCTTTTCTTGGAGTTCAACGACTTGACGGATTTCCTCTTTCATTGACTTAACATACTCTTCCTCTGAGATCCTGTAAAAGAAACAAGATTAGAATCAATAAAAGAATGAAAAAATGGTCAAGAAAGCCAAGTTATCAGCTCCCAGAAGCATATCTTACTTGGTAGCCTTGTATTCACGTCGCACCCTCCTCAATTCAGGGGTCTGAGGGAAGGATCCAATGGTAGTGGTTGGAAGGACAGGAAGGTTGAGCTTCTTTTGCTGTGCGTCCAGTCTGGCGCTGACATTTGTAGCACGACGATGGTCAGAACCCTTCAATGCAGCAGCCTACGAGGGAAAGAAAATATGTCATAAGTAACATGAGAATGATTTATTTTTTCCGCAATTCTGACTCGAGAAATGAGCAGTTGAACACTCACAGCCTTCTGAACACCCTCGTTGGTCACTCTTGGAGAAGACTTTCTTGAAGCGAGAGCTGCAGAGTTAGAAGAGAAGAAGGCCTGCGAATAAAACCACAAAAACAGTGATTGAATTAATAATGAAGTGAAACAAACAGGAATGAAATATATAACTATGTTATAAGTAAGTTGGAAGATAGATTAAAGTATTTTATTGTGAATGTTTAAATTTTCCTGTACGAACTAAGATACAATTTTGTTATCATGTATTGTTTGATGTATGATAAAGGAAAAGAAGGTTGATTACCTCATCCTTTTGACCAGCCAATGCCTTGGCCAATGCATTTACTTCAACGACTTTTTGTGCAGCAAAAGCTAGCCATGATTTAATCTCATTATCCAGCTTGGTCTCGTTAACAAGATCAACAGCAGTGTGGAGAAGTGAGCAAGAGGTTGACACAACTAGTTTATCTGCACACGTTTTAGTAACAATATTATGACTGTTTGGATAAACAGTTTAATCAAGTGCTTATAAGTTTTTTCTAGCGAAATATTCATGAAATGCATCTTTGACAAAATACCTTTGCCGACAATGTCCTCCAACCCGTTTAATGTAATCAGAGAAGAAGTAAGATCATTAGCCCAAATGTTCCTTCCATCAACTACTCCAGCGAACAAGTATTTTCCACTAGGAAATCCACCCTTAATCAAATCAACAGTCTTAGCTCCACGGACTAAATCAAATCCGAATGCTGTGACACCAGCAAGACCTGTGAGGACCTTGTATGCCTCAGCAGGAATATCGGCAAAGTAGGTCTCAACAAGCACATTTAAACCAGATAAAGAGGAAGCAAGATCTGAGTATGCTGCAGTAAATGCTTGCAACTTTGGTGATTCAAGGTCTAAGACAATTGTAGGTTCATCAAATTGAATCCATGATGCCCCAGCTGCCTTAAGATCGGCCACAACTTCCCTGAGTTAATAATAATAATAATAAGCAAGTTAGGAAAGTAACATGGATAAACAACTTAATTAAGTGTTTATCGTAAAAGTGCTTCTTACTTGTATACTGCAATGACTTTTGGGAGGAGAGTAAGAAGATCAAAGGATGGATCAACACCGTTAGCAGCCTTGGAGAGCAACAAGTATGATACTGGGCCAACGAGGACTGGAATTGTATCTACTCCAAGCTGAAAGAAAAATTTAATATTCAGGGACAATGTAGAGATTAACGCAAGTAAGAAGAAATTAACGCAGATGACTTTAAATGCTTACCGCCTTGGCTTCCTTGTATTCATTCACTGCCTTGTGAGAAGCATAAGAGAAGTTCACATCAGGTCCCAACTCGGGGACAATGTAGTGGCTGATCAATGCACATAAACACAGAAGTTTCGTAGTTAGATCATAATAACCATAACATCATGAGTAACAATTATCAACCAATACAACCAAAACATGAGCCATCATCACTTACTAGTTGGTGTCGAACCACTTGGTCATCTCCATTGCAGGCACAGAAGCGTTACCCCTCGCCATGGAGAAGTAGGTATCAAATCCAATCTCACCGCCAGTCCATCCGTATCTTGGGGGAACAGCACCGACCATGGCGGTGGTATTGAGCACCTGATCGTAATATGCGAAAGTGTTGCTAGGGATATACTTGATCCCGGCACTGGACATCTGTTTCCAGATAGATGCCCTGAGGTCAGCAGCCACCTTCTCCAAATCCTCGGCGCTGCTCTTCTTATCCCAGAATGACTCGAGGGCGAACTTGAGCTCTCTCTTGGGGCCCATGCGAGGATATCCAACAATGTGTGATGCCATTTTCTGCCATATCATATAAAAATTGCCAAAAAAAAAAAAAATCTCAGTCCTCTGTAGTTTCAAATCACATCTATTATATTCCTATATCAGAAATTCTACACCAATAATCTTATACATCATAACTACAATGTGTTCTTTTCTTAAAGAAACATGTTACCATGTAAGTTACAAAATCCACCATGCTTCTATCCTAAGTTTTGTAAAAGTCACATTTACATCGAATGAAACAGTAACACACATGAACACCAGAGACACAACACTTATTACATACACATAGACACTAACAGTAATTTGAGAAAATCAAGGTAATTAAATGTAACCACATGCATATGTCTCATATCGGTTTCAGACAATAGACACGCCTTCAATCGTAAATATTGATTGTGTTGACGTAAATCACATCAATACATTAATGTTTTAAATAAAGGTCTATGACATCAACAGCTGAGTTTTCGATGCTCAACAACCGCATTGGCGCACTTAACGACACGCAAATGCGGCCACTATTTAAAACCCTATTGCACATGATCAATGAATTTTTGTTTATATTTTATATTTTACATTTATCCAAAATTCCATGAAAATGCAAGTGTAAAAATTATAGGTATATAACAACAACAAATTAAAACAAAAGCAGATTTAACCTAATCTAATAAAGCAATCAAGCATTGAGATAATAATGAAAATAATTACCAGTAATGTTAATAAAGAATAAAGAGGAGAAGAATGATGATTAGAAAAATGTTATATGGTTAGTAAGAAGAAGAAATGAGAGAAGAGATATATGAATAAGGAAGGAGAAAAACAAGAATATATACAAGAAAAGTGAAAAAAATGAATGAATGAGAGTGAGAGTCTCTGAATCATACCCTTATTTCTGAGAGAGAGTGAGACCAATTCTTTGTGATGAATGAAAAAGAGAATGTGGCGCAAGAGAAATGGAGTTAAGTTCGGAGTATTTATAGTTTTTTTTGTTGCATGTGGCTACCTTGTTGATGTCTAAATCAAACCAACTACTACCATACCATACCACCACCCAACTTCTCATTCATTCATACTCCACATACTACTTAACCAACCATCTTTTTGCTTTTTTTATACATTTAACAAAATCTAAAAAGTTAGGAGAAATGATTTTTTATTATTCAAAATTCAACATCAACATTGTGTGTTTATATTTCGTGAGGTTTAGCAACTCGTAGTCGTATGTGTTAGTTTCACGTGGAATTTATCATTTCGTCTATAGATTAAAAAAAAATATGTATTTTTGACCTCAAAAAAATAAAACATGTATTTATATAGTTTTCTAGCTTTAAATTATTTTATATTTTTAAGTTGTCTAGTGGTTAGAGAAGTTTGTCTTAAAGATAAATAAGTGGGGTGTCCGGGGTTCGAATCCTGGCCCCTACACATATTGTGCATTATCTCTTATCAAATAAGCTAAGCTTATGGAAATTCTAGTTTTAAATTATATTTCGAGTAATGACAAAAATATTGATAGCATATGAGACAATCATATAAATATACGTTAAAAGTAAGTGTTAGTTTGATTAGATGAAAGAGAGAAAAGATCATTAAAAAATTACAACCGTGTAAATATATTTGTGTTGGACAACTTTTAGCTTGGTCAAATAACTTTTCTCTTATATTTTTTAAGTAGGGTGACATCCACAATTACTTGAATACGATGTTGTTGGAATTTGTTCATTGAGTGATTCAATCATATCTAATTTGTTATCTCAATGAACATATTTACACTAAGATTGAATCATGGTTGGTTCAATAATTTTTTCCTTAGTTTTTGTATTTATTTTTTAATTTTTATAATAATTTTATTGTTTTATTTATTTATTAGTCATCTAATTTAATTGTTGTTGAATCGATTGAATCAATTCAACTATAATTTATAAGTAACTTGTTTGATTGCAAGTGTGATTTTGAAACTTTGTTACTATAGGCATAGTCAAATATTATCCATCCATATAATAATTATAAATGCGTGGTTGGTAACAGTCGATACCATGGTATGGTTGGCCATCTTTAGAATATGAACACCAACCAGTGACTGCTAACTTAATTTTAGTAGTGTAAGCAACTCAACACAAGTTTTCTTCAGCAAAACATTTTGTTTTCATTACATTTGAGCCATCTTACTCTTATTGTTTTATCCAAGACAATATATTATTAATCTAAGATATGGCCAAATGTTACTTGACAAGGCCTTATTTAGTTTAGTTATAATAAGGACCTTTAAATTAAGACTATTACTTTTCCACCCTGCCTGTTTCTCGCGCACCATGCAGAAAAACCAAAAATACATCTCGTTCGGATTATGAAATCCGAACGTTTTTCCATATGTGAGTTTTGGTGTTTTCTTTGATGTCAAAGGTCTCTGTTAACCGTTATATAATCCCCGCATAAGCTGCAAAGCAATTATAGGGTTTATATGAACGGTCAACAATGACCATGACACCAAAAACACTCCTAAAAAACTATATTTTTTTGAAGAAAATGTAAGAAAAGAGGTGTAGTGAAGAATGAAGAAAATTGTTGAAGATCCAAGTTTATTTATAGCCTTAAACCAGTCATAGGTCATAAATAGAGTCAAATAAAACGTGTTTGTCATTCAAAACCGACCAAAAATACGTATTAAAACTCCACTAACCAGCCAAACCTTTGGTGAAACGCCACCGTCCAAAAACAACCGAGGGTTTCTAGATTATATAATCAGAAAATGACAAAAATGTTCTAGATTATATAATCCGGACAACACCATAATGCCTATTTGGAGGGTTTTTTTAAAGAGTATTCATGGAATATGACGTAGAAAATGATTAATAAATGGACAAAAAAAAAGTAAGCAACATAAAACAACATAAACAGCAAAATATTCTAGGATAGTGTTGGAAGAGGTGCTTTTGACCCGATCCAGTTGGTCTGCTAACTGAGATGTTTCTATCGGAAGGTCACCTAGATCGAGCTCATAAAAACCTTTTCGAATTCAGATCTGCAACATAAAAACCTTTTTGTATCTATCTATCTATATATTGTTGACATAATCCGAATGAATCCTATGTTGAGGGATTGCGGATTACATAATCTGAATTGCACGTACACCCTATTAAATTGATTTGAATTTGCATTATTTTAGCGTTTAAATGCACATCTTTGACGTAAAGCAACACATAATGAAAATTTAGATATTATATATATATATATATATTAATTAAAACTTAACAAAACAACTTTGTTCAACAACATATAACAAACACATAATAAAAACAACATAAAACACGTAATTAAATAATACATAACGCATCATCATGGATCATCTAAACTAATGTCTTCGTGTGTGCATCCAATAGTGCCCTGATCTCTTCGTAGTTCCTTGGTCGAATCAAACTTTGTTAAATATGTTCAACAAATCTGACCAACGAAGCGTCCAACTCGATCGACCCTCTAGTTGAACTGATCAAAGATGGAGAACATGGTTCTCACGTCGTCGTCATTCATGAGATTTAATTTGGCCCAGTATCATAAAATTCCCTTGAAACACGTTTTTGACTCAGCATTAAGTGTAGATATAACCTATGCTTAAAGAAATCCTATAAATAGCCTCCAAAACCTTCGCATTTCTCACACATTTCTCAAACTCTCTCCTCCTCGCCTCCTTTTCCTTCTACAACAATGTGTTTTCATCGTTTGCCTTTCATAAAAAGAGGCTACTTTGGAAACTCAAGGATTATATGAACGGTCAATGGGGAAGGCAGCGCGATGCAAAGAAGCACGGTCTGTCTGGGTGCAAGGTAGATCTGTTTCGGTGCAAAGTTGACCATCAAGGTCTATTTCGCCATGGAAACAACCCTTACCCTAGTAGCCTCCCCCCTCTACATCTCTTTCTCCGCACCCGTGGATATCCACGGATAAAATCTGCCACGGACACAGAGCGGATACCTTAATGGATATCCAAGGATAAAATCTACCACGGACACGGAGCGGATACCTTAATGGATATCCATGGATAAAATAAACGGATATTTTAACTACCCGCTAATTATGGATACGGATGCGAATTTAATGGTATCCGCACCCGCGGATATCCATACTCGCTATTAAATCGAGTAAATTATATAAATAACATTAATACCTTTCAACATCCTAAGCAAAAACCCTGAGTGTTATTAGTTATTATGCTCCTTTAAAATGAAGTAAAAGTGGTCGGGGTTGTTGAAGTAAGAAGCTTTGTTTTTGTTGAATATGATGAGCTTTAGTTATGCTTTTGTTAAATTTTATTAAATATAAGGGACTTTATTTGTGTTTTTGTTGAGTCAAATGATCTTTGTTGCTATTCTAATGTATGGATATTATGTTTTGCTAAAAAGAAAAGAAAATGCATGTGGTGAACCTTTGTTTCTAAATTTTCGCTTAAAAAAATAAACAAATTTTTTAATTTTATAAATGTTATACATGGATATCTGTATAAACTCGTGGATACCTCAAAATCTACGGATTACCCGCTAAACGGATATTCGCACGGATATGGATAGAGTACGGATTTCATATTTATCCAATGGAGCGGACATGAATATCACACTATCCGCATCCATGAATATCCATTTACATCTCTCTATCCCAAAATATAAATAAAAATGGGTCAACATAAATTGATGTATTTGGTACAAATTTTCAACAAAATACATTAACTTTTGTTGACTAATCTTTACTTATATTTTCGGATGCTAGGGAGTATCTCTTATGGAACGAACATATGGAAAAAAAATTAATAAGATTTGTAAATTTGGTAAAATATCAAAGTAAAATGGTTCGTTAAAAAAAATCAATATTAAATGTTTAAAATTAACAGTGTTAATGACACAATTCACTCGCATATTTTTAATTAGACTTTACTTACCTACTACTAAAGACGAGAATCATTCATGATAATTAATATTTGCCAATGTTATTTACAACCCATAAACGAAAATAATTTAAAAATCCGACCTACATGAACATTATTTACCTAAAGGACCCACTTTCTCAAGTTTTTTTTTTTCACCGTCGCAATATGCAAGTATGGTTTTTTTTTTTTTTTAACTTTTTTAATTTTTTTTTGGCAATTTGATTTGACCTAAATGACCCACTTTCACCAATTTTTCTTTCTTCATTTTTTAATGATTCATGCGGTATTGGATCTTTTTTTTCTCTTTTATTTATTGAGTTTTTTTCACTAAATTAAATTCAAAATAACAAAATTAAAAGGGGAGAAGAGTGGTAAGTATTCTGTTAGAAGTTCATATAGAATATGTGTGTCTGAAATTGCAGATAATTCTCATATGCATGTTCCTGACCGGTGGAACCTCATTTGGAAATTGAAAGTGCCTCCTAAAATTAAAAGTTTTCTTTGGCGTGTGTGTCGTGGTTGTTTTCCAACACGCGCTCGTCTAAGTAGCAGAGGAGTTTCTTGCCCGCTTGATTGTGTTCAATGTAACAACAATTATGAAGATAGTATACATATTCTCGTTGAGTGTCCTAAAGCTGTCCAAATGTGGCGTGATGTGAATTTATGGGATACAATAGACAGGGTGCTTCGTCAAGATTATAACATACATGCTTTAATTTTCACTCTTTTGCAACAACTTTCATCAGGGCAGTGCGAGCTTATGGCCACGATTATGTGGAGTCTTTGGAAGAGTCGGAATATGAAATTTTGGCAACAACAGAATGAACAAAATTCGCAGGTGCTTCAACGCGCAACTCATCTATTAGAAGAGTGGATAGCAGCCCAAGCTTTCAGGTCTTGCAGCAGCGCTCAACCCACCATATCTCAGGCGCGGCCTACAAGGCCAGAAGAGGACAATTGGAAGAAACCAGCACCTGGCAGGTATAAATGCAACATTGATGCATCTTTTTCCACTTCTCTTAACAGGGTTGGTTTAGGTATGTGTCTTCGAGATGATGTTGGTGTATTTGTTCTTGCAAAAATGGAATGGTTCGCCCCTCTTTGTGACATAGACGTAGGGGAGGCTGTTGGGTTGCACACAGCTTTGGATTGGATCTCTAACCAACAATTTGATAATGTCTACTTTGCACTTGATTGTAAAAGAGTTGTTGATTGTGTCAATTCTAGCATAGATGATAGTAGCGAATTTGGATGTATCATTTCTGCTTGTAAACAGTTGTTAGTGGATAGATTTCAGAAATCTCATGTCGAGTTCAACAGGAGGCAAGCAAATAGGGTAGCTCATGAGTTAGCTCAGGAAGCCCTATCTAATCCTAGCCCCCATACTATTGATGATGTACCAACATATATCTGGCACATTTTAGCTGGTGAAATGCAATGAATTTCTTCCTTAAAAAAAAACAAAATGGTTTTGTAAATTGTTCTATTAGTAGACAAATTGTTTTGTAATTAATAGTTTGATATCGACAAAACATAATATATAAATATTGTTTTCCTATATATATATATATATATATATATAAATTGTTCTATCGGTAAAAAGAAAAATCTTGAATTTGAGAAGTGTTGAGTTCGAGTCGCCACTAATGAATTTAGAGGGAGATAAATGTAAATAGATTTATAAGTACTATTAAGTCTGAATGACTTCCCTGCATTTAGGAATAATAGGTACTTGCCAATTTTTCCTAGTTTCTCTTAAGAATCGTAGCTAGCATTCTAGCAAGTAGGAATAATAGGAAGAATTCATCACGTGGAGTACCTAAAGTAATAATTTATTCAATGTATTGAGATGAATTTGAAGCCCGCCAGCCCAAACTCACACTCCTAAATGGCAGCCAAGTAGACCGTGGAAACCCTAACTTTACTCTCTTCTTCATCTTCTAACCTTCTCGTCAGAGACTCTCTTCAAATGTCACCGCCGTCGCTACCAACTCTTCACTTCGATCTCATAATAGAAATTCTATGCAGACTCCCGGTGAAATCCCTCATGCAATTCAAGTGCGTTTGCAAACCCTGGAATTCTCTAATTTCTGCAGATCGCAAATTTGCCACGAAACACCTTCGCTGCATGTCGTCAACGTCAACCATGAACCACAATCTTATTCAACAGTCAGAGAACAATCCATCCAACTTCTCTCTTTATCCTCTGCGAACAATCTTCACCAGTTGCACCACCATCGACGCCACAGAGATCACATTCCCTCTCCACGGTGAAAACTATTTTGATTATGGTATTCGCATAGTTGCCTCTTGCGACGGAATCCTTTGTTTAACTGCGTGGCCTGACAGTGAAGCCATCACCGTTTTGTGGAACCCTTCCATTAGAAAATATAACATATTGCCCCCTTTGGAAGAAAATATACGCCCTAGGTATAAATATGTTCACACCGTGTATGGCTTTGGCTATGATAATATAACGGATAATTACAAAGTTGTTGCAGTTTCTAGGGATGTATGTTACAGCGGTGGTATTTACAAAACTCAAACTCAAGTCAAGGTTCATACTTTGGGTACCAATTCTTGGAGATTAATAGATGAGTTTCCTTTTGGAAGTTCCGGTGACTTTTCAATTGGACCAGGAAAATTTGTAAGTGGCGCAATTAATTGGTTGGTATTTAACAGTAATTCAACTTCGTTTTCCATTGTTTCTCTTGATTTGGGGACAGAGTCCTATCAAGAGATTTTGAAGCCTGACTATGGACAACAAGGGGTAAAAATGGGTAATATCTTGATCTTGGGGGTTTTGAGCGATTGCTTAAGCCTCATTAGTAGACGAGATATTTGGCTTATGAAGGAATATGGAAATAGAAACACTTGGACTAAATTTGCCACTATTCATGGTTCTTATTTGTATGGTGAAATACTTTATAATTCTGAGGATGACCAAGTGCTGCTGGAGTTTATGATGGACTTGTTCAATTCGAAGTTGGTGGTTTACAATTCCATAAATGATACTTTGAAGAGTCTAGATATTAAGACCAATAGGAGGCTCTCAATTTACGTTGAGAGTTTGATATCACCTTGTTCTTAATGTTAGTATGTACATGTTTTGCTATACCATTTGTGCATTATATTCAACTGCAACATCATACCAAACTTTGGTTCATGCTGTGTATATTATGTTTTTCCTGGTCAATGGTAACGTAATGGATCATTGTTAATCACCGATTGATGGAATGTACAACATGAAAAACTCTTGTGTTTGTTTCATTTATCTGTTTGTTAAAGTCGTTGGTTCCTTTGTTGTGCATTACATTTTATACAGTCCACGATCATACATTGCATTAGATGGTTAGTGGTTTCGTTTTCTAAGATTGGAATAAGTATTTTGACGTATGCCTAGTCAATAGTATGTTTGTTAACATATCTGCTAGCCGCACAAATCTTGTTGTTTTAGAAGTAAAAAATTTAAACTTCTCCGTCAATAGTTAGAACTCAGAGGGAGAGAGCTGTGAGAACCTTGTCTAAGTCTTTTTTGGTCATCATAATATATTTGCGATATATAGCGATTCTGTATTCACTCTATAAAACTGTGTTTGCCAATTTTCTTCACCATTTGGTTATTGTAAAGTATCTGTAAAATGAAAAACATCAATTTGATTTTTGACTCATCATTCTTTGGGCAGTTTGCAGGGTTTCTAACAGCTGGGATTTTGGCATTCTTTGGGATGTAAGTTCTCTTAAAATTACTTGAATGGCTATATTTGTATTATTATGGGTTTCTTTTACTATTTAGGAAAATTATTTTAAATCCAAGGTAGCGCGAGAAATTAAAAGGCTCAAATATGTGTACTATAACATGTAGTACATAATTGAAAATTAATAAAAATCCTATCATACTCATCAAAGAGCATGCATGAGCATGAAAGGTGTTGTGCAAACTTTAGGAATTTCAGGCACTTTAGGCAATTCAAGGAACTTAAGAAACTCGGAGACTTTATGTAGCTCAGGTTATTTAGAGTTGAAATAAGTTTTTCATCAAATAGATAAAGTTGAGCCTATGTTATAAAAAATTACTCAGCCGTAATGTTTTCATTTCCAACTCATTTTTCGTAGGTTTATTTTTCTGTGAAATTTGTAACTTTTTTTCTTTTGTCCTTTTCTGCATCTTGATCTTTAAAGGTATTGTTAAAGAATCCCACATCGGACAAACAATGGCCTGAGCAAGTGTTTATACGTGGGGGAAATCCTCACCTCACAGGCTGATTTTGTGAAGTTGTGTTAAGCCCAACCACGAGTCAATTTCTGCGGAAGCATCTTTTTCTAAACTCCATGCATCTTTTGTTTTGCTTTTGCTTCAGCAACTTTCTTTTCACTCATCAAATATTATATGACAAAGCCCTCGTCTTTTATTTTGAACTTTGAACATTTCTATGGTATATTCATTTTCTTAATCACTCATTTTTTCCGCTTCAAATAGCACCTTATGGCCACTGCTTCTGCTCATAAAAGTAAGCTAGCTAAGTTGCAAGACAACAATCTACATTTTTTTTCATATTTTTAGTAAAATCGTTGGTATGCAACTTTTGTGAAGGAGCCCTTGGAGGCTACAACTTATTTGCTACTTGAATTATAGTATGTTTGAAGTGTTAGTAGCAAAGAACTTTGATGTTATTAGAATCAACACGTGATTCTTCTCGATGGATCAGCACTCGTAACTCCCATTCTCATTATGCGAGACTTATCAGAAAACACTTCTTTGTCTCTGATTAATCTCTACATGAGTGTGAATATTTTTCCCAGTCCCACTGCAATACCCCAACTCCAATACTGTTCTAAGCGTTCATGGTAGGATGAGCTTTCACTTTTCAAAGAAAAAAATATGGTTTTGTTACCAGCATGCTTTGCAATTTGAAGTTGATAATCAAACATCTTTGAGGAGACCTGAAAATTTTGAACGAGGAGATCCAAAAAACATTTGCTAAGCTCAAAGAAATGAAGTAAGCCACCAATAGAGAAGATTAAATTTCTATGTTTGTTTAATATAGGTTTATGATAACTTCACTGTCAAATTTCAATAATTGTATAGTAGGTCCTTGTAAAGTACCTACTATAGATCAATTTGATTTACATAAATTTTTATATGGTTATTGTAAAGTATCTGTAAAAAAAAAATGGTTTCATCTGAAGAGAACAAAACAATTTATTTACCACAAGAAAAACGGTTCCATTCATTTGGTTTTATTTTACACACTAGCCATATAACCATAAAGACATGGAAGACAAAAAAAATTATCTTAATTTTTGTTAACGTACTTAACTTACAAAATGATCTTAAATTTTAAGTTAACATACTTATTTTTTGTTAAAAATGATCTTTAGATTTATATGTAAAAAAGCTCCAAAATTCTCCTATTGAAGATTTATTTTTTTATCTTACAAAATGTTCTTTTAATGTTTCTTTTAGTATACTATAGATAAAATTAAAACATAAAAATAAAAAAACTATAAATCTTTATAGTATAATTGTGCATGCATCTAAAAATTATTCAAACAATCTCTAATTACTTAGAAGACAAGACAAGATGAATATTGTGTCCTTCAATGGTCTTGCAAATGTAACCTACAGAATAAAAATAAATAAAAAGGATTCAAACAAAATCCAATTACTTACATTGTGATCAGTGTATGCTCCCATTTCAGTTTCAGTCTAACCTTTATAACCACCATTTAACACACAACTATTTTCATCTCTTTCTTCCACACTAATCTGAAATCATATATTGCATATTCAAGTTATGTGGCAATTTCAACAACATAAGTGGAACATTTTCTATACTTTTTTACCACCTGCATGTTTATTTGTTCTTTGTCGTAAACATATTGTAATTAAATTTTTTAATGTTAGGAAGCAAAACCATGATTTCTCATGTTCAAAGAGTGAGGAAAATTTGAAGGAGAATTTAATAGGTCCCTTAAAATAACTCTCTTCACAATAGAAGATACTTATCTTTTTAAAGGAAATTCTGAATTATTTTATTCAAAAATAAATTTTACGTAGTTTTCTAAAATCAAAGAATGGTTTAAATAAGCTTGAGTTTCTTTAAATTATTCTTTAAAAAGTAAACTCAAGCTTATTCTTTTTTTTTAAACAACATTGTCCTTAAAAAAGTAAATATCACTTACATGTTGCAACCAATGAATTTGGATTAACTTAGCTATTGAAGTGCAACATAAAAAGATTTTAATATAAGAATATTTGTTTTTATAGAAATTTCTATAAGGGTAGTCTAGGCTATTGAACGGCTTTTCTAATTTATATAAATATATATAAATTAGTACATCAAGCATGAAATAAAAAATACAAAATACTTTTATGACCACAAAAAACATTACAATTAATATGAAACTAGAAAAATGGAATATTATTGCTTAGTTATCAATAATTACAAGACTATTTATAGGAGATTGCATGTGTACCATAACATACTATGGTACTGCAGTAGCTTATTGTACAAGAAAACTAAGCTAAACTATGTTGCTTGGAGCCTAAGTCATCCTTATTAGTAATATCATCTAATAGCCCCCCACAAGTTAGTGGTTGGTACAAATCTAGCAACCCTAACTTAGATAGAAGAATGCTGAAAGGTTGAGGAAGCAATGACTTAGTGAAAAAGTTAGCAAGTTGGTCTTGAGAAGAAACAGGCAGGAGTTTCATGATCCCAGCTTGAAGTTTTTCTCTCACCAAATGACAATCAATCTCCAAATGCTTAGTACGTTCATGGAAAACTAGATTGGCAGCTATGTAGAGGGCACTCTAATTATCACAAAATAACACGGGAAGCTTGGAGCATTGAATGTGCAGATCCTTAAGTAAGTAAAGAATCCATTGAAGCTCACAGGTAGCTGAAGCTAGAGCACGATACTCAGCTTATGAAGATGACCTGGGAACAGTGATTTGTTTCTTTGTTCTCCATGGAAAGAGTGACCTATGAAGAAGCACTGACCAGAAATAGAACGCCTGCTATCCACACAACCAGCCCAATCAGCATCTGAAAACCCTTGTAAAAGGAGGGAAGAGTTCCTAGGAAAAAAATAAGCCTTTTCCTAGACAACCCTTAAGATATTTGAGCACTCTTAAAGCTGCATCATGATGAGTTTGTGTTGGTTTAGAAAGAAATTGGCTCAACTGTTGTGTGATAAAAGTAATATCTGGTCTAGTGGAGTTGAGGTAAAGAAGTCTGCCAATCAACCTTCTATAAGAAGGAATGTCTTCATAAAGTGGGGAAGAATCCTGATGGAGCTTCAGAGATGCAACTGATGGTGCCTGAATCAGATAATAAGTCTAAGCAATATTTCCTTTGACATAATGAAATGCCTTGCTTAGAATGAGCAACTTCAAGACCAAGAAAATACTTCAATTGACCCAAATCTTTGATCTTGAAGAAGAATGCATAATGGATTTGATGTGTTGAAACTCAGAGAGTGAATTGCTTGCCAATATAATGTCAACCACAGAAACCAAAAGGATAGTGAAAGAAGAATCAATATGTTTAGTGAAGAGGGAATGATCGGAAGAGGCTTGAGTGTAGTTTTGTTGAATAAGAATGGATGTTAACTTCTCATACCACTTTACTCTGGCCTGCTTTAAACCATATAATGATTTAAGCAGTTTGCAAACTTGATTGGGTTTTGTGGAAGTAACACCAGGAGGAAGCATCATATAAACATCCTCTTGCTGTTGACCATGAAGAAAGACATTGCTAACATCTAATTGGTGGAGGTTCCAATTATGTATGGATGCTAAAGCAATAACAAGCTTGATAGTGGTCATTTTGGCAACAGGAGAGTATGTATCAAAATAATCAAGGCCCATGTGCATAAATAACCGTTTCAAATGAGAGTAAAAGAGCTTAGATTTAGTCAAATCAAAATGACGTGGCCTAAAGAATTAGACCAAGTCAAATATTAGTATTAATCATAAATAAAATAATAATAAATGAAACTTTTAAAATATACTCAAAATTTACAACAATTCTTTCCCATGACAGCCATCTAATTCCAAAATCCCATACCCTCCCACCAAAAAGCGTTAAACATTCTCTCAATATCTTCTATGATGAAATTCGAAATAACATAAATACTCATTATGAATGCCGGTATTGCTTGAAGAACTGCTTTTATCATTACCTCCTTGCCTGCCCTAGATAGAGCTCACCCCCTCTAAGAATTTATTTTCTTCCAAATTTTGTCTTTGATGTAAGAGAACTTTTTTTTTTTGAACAAGCCAAATGGAATATATTACGATCACAATAGACTCCTTATCGGCACAAGGTGTCCGAACAAAGACGTCAAAAGTATACAAGGTAACCGGTCACAAGGGAACCATAACACAAAGTGATTAGCCGATGCCCAAACAAACAAACGGGCTCAATCACGACATATGAAAATTTAAGCTAACATTAACATTATCGACCTTTATCCACCTAAAAGAATATATCTTTATTTTTTATAACAAGTGATGAATGACCCTTTCCTTATTCTTGAAAATTCTATTATTCCTTTCGTTCCATATAACCCACACACAACAAAGCCAAACAAGCTGCATAAAATTACGGCGCCAACGTGTACCTCCAGAAACATAAATAAACTGAAAGAAATGATCTTGTACAATATAGATGTAAGAGAACGTTGCTTTCTAGTATCTCTAATCTTCTTAGTGATTAGCAGGGGTGGCACTGAGGGTGGACGGGAGGGGCGGTAGCCCAGGGCAGCAAAATTATTCTTTTTACTTAGTAGTTCGTACCAATAGATATATTTCTTTTTAATTCGCTTTGATTAACTTTATTGAAAATATATTTTTAGAGAACTTTGATTATAAATGAATCTTTTGTAACAAAAAATGCAAGAAGAATAATATTGGAATAATTAAAAGGGCACAAGTTTATTGTTTCGCCCAGAGCTCGAAAAATTTTAGGATCGGCATTGTTGACTAGTTAGCTGATTCCACCAACAAAGGCAACGTTTAATAATAATTGACCCTACACCAAAACAACCGTATGTTGAAATATTTTATTATTTAATTATATTCCAATATCATTATGTGGGCAAATATTGTAATAATAATTATATTAGCTATTTATCAATTTGGAGTCTTAATTGATTAGTGGTTAAATTAAGTAATAAGGCTATTAGATTTCTAATCGGATAATTAATTAAATATTTAATTAGTTGATATGGACTCTATGAGTGGATGTCCGGATGGCCCATTAACGGAATAATGGGAAACCCTAATGGCCATCCAATATAAAAGAGGTTATGGTCCCCAATACAGCGTACACGGAAAAACTCACCAAACTAGCCGTCGCTAACCCCTTCTGTTTGTTTCAGATCATTCATCTATGTTTATCGTCGTATAGTTGAGAGAGCTGTCATGAGAGCTTTACCCAGGTATTCCTTATACCTAATTCTTAATATCCTTGATAAATCAAACATGTCGTAGATCTGATCATAAGCATGTTCAATGTTTTGTTTGCCTTTCGCTATTGATTCATAATTGTTTGAACATGTTTTATGAAATCTGTTTTTATTAAGACCTAAATTTCAAATAAGTGGTATCAGAGTGGTCTTCATTTTGATCTATTGAGATTTTTTTTCATGATTCACGTTTATTCGGGTCGATATATACATCCATCATCCGAATTGGTTAAAGGTTTTAATTGTTTTGGCTGATATATTTTTCGATGATTGTTGTTTTATTAATTGATCATTTTATATATATCGTAGCTATCATGAGGTTTAAAACCGTGATGCTACAAGCCCATGTGAAATCTTGGTTTTCTGATACTCCTTAATATTTTTTAATATTTTCATGAAACCTTAAGTTTTAATTTGGAGCTTTGCTTGATTCGGTTATAGAGCATAATTACGATCCATGATTGATTGTTTTTTCTTTTTGTCTGTATATATTCCTTCCATGAGTTTGGAATCATGGATCCAGATGCAATTATATGTCACGGTGATTGTTTGATCAAATTGTTTCATGACTTTGTTTTACGCTTTCTGTTATTGGCATAATGTTTGGTCGATGCCCTTGTATCCATATCAGCGTGAATTTTTTTGTCAAAATCTTGTCCAGTGTCTATGCCATTTCAATCGGAGCTTTAAGTTAATGGTTTCAATTGGTTTGAATTTTTTTTTTGTTTGAAAATTTGTTTAGAAACATACGCTTGCAGTTGAAACAAATTTGTTTTAATTGATGAAACCATTTTAGACATGATCTTAAGCATATAAAACTTCTTATATATATTTAAGAATTATTCATGTATGCGGCATTATTTATTATACATATGTAAAATATCAAATTTCCGATCAAATAACAGAGACAATTCTTTTATATATATTTGCTTATTCCAGTTTAATTATGAAGCAAATTCAGTCATCGCTAATTGCATAAATTGTGGATCGGCTATTTGTGTTTTTCACTTTGAAATCAAGATTTGGTTATTTTCCATTAATGTCATTTTCTTATTCTCACACTTCATGAACGCGTACTAAATAAGGATTTGAATATGGAAGTGATAAAAGATTTGGATTTTATTTTGATTTTGGTGATTTGATTTTATATTAAATCTTTTTGTAAAAATAATTTTCAAACATTGTTATCATATCTTGTAGCTTAATTTCTATTTGAAATTAGTTTTTATTCACAAAGATTTTGTACATAATGTTTATTTTGAGAAGTAGGCAAATAAAGAGTTAAAATATATTTGTGATATATATGTTGCCTTTTAATAATGAATCTCAAAATATTATGAAGAAATTTTTCATACAGAAAGTAAGAATTTGATTCTTTAAAGTTTGGGAAATGAATTTGATTCTTTAAAGTTTGGGAAATAATGATTCTAGTTTTGTTTGTTTACATATAAACATGTAAAGTTTGTTTCCTTTGTTTAGGAAATATTTATGCTAGGGTTATGTTTTATTTTGCTTAAAGAATCATTCAGTTTATATTTGTGAATCAATTATAGCATAAATATTTTTGGAATATAAAGATTCAATTTTCATTTGATTTGAAATTGAATATTTGGTTATAGCATGATTACCATATTTGAGATATTGTTATTAAGTTTTCTACAATAATATTTTTTATCATGCAAAGTTTCGATTTTTATTTGCCTTGAAATTGAATATTTGGTTATAGCATGATTATCATATTTGAGTTTATTGTTATCAAGTTTTCTACAATAATATTTGTTAAATCATGCATTTTGAATATATTTCATGCTATGGTTCTTGTTGTTGCTTTTATGCGATATATGTAAATGTATTGTCATACACACAGTGGTGTGGTTTTTGACTTGCATCTTCTTTAGAATTCTTGTGAATTTGTCATCACACTTAAGGGTTGTTGAGTGGCCTAATAGTTACACAACAACATAAAGAACTAATTCCGCCTACGTTATGTCAGTAGTGCCTTGTAAATTTAATACCATTCCCATTTAATTTGATGTGAAATGTCTAGTAATTGCGGTTGTTTTGGTTGAAACAACAAGTTGCCAAAGTAACCTCTGTTGCGTAGATTTGATTCAACTGAACTTACAAAAGGCGTAGTATGAAATTATCCATGTGAGTTATCGTCGGCCCCAAGGAAGGCACAACTTGACCGGATTGTTAAATACATATGATAGTAAATGTGTGGTGATTATAAAGTAATTTTCCATGTGAATAATTGGATACCCAAAGGTGACTATAATTTGACAGGATTTATCAGCCTATTTAATATATATTAAAATTGTCTAGTAAAATTAGTTGAGTCAGTTGAAACAATAATCTTGTCCAAAACTTCTATTGTGCAAATTGATTTCAATTAGGCTTACAAAAGATGTAGTGTAAAATTATTCATGCGAGTTGTTGTTCGGCCCCAAGGAAGACGCAACTTGGTCAGATAATTGTACACTTGCGAGGGTAAATATGTGTCGATTATAAAGTTATATCCATGTGAATAATGGGATGCCCCAAGGTGACCATTATTTGACCGGACTTATCGTCAATATTTGATCATTGCATTGAGAGTACCGCTTGCAATTAATTCTTAACAATCCAAAGATTGTGTTTTAATGACGTGTTTGGTATCTTGTTAAGGTCTTTTATTTACAAATAAAGATGCACGTTTCTATAATATTTTACTGACATGTGTGATAATATTGTGCGAGTGTAAACTTATTTATATATTTAAGAGTTTACATTCACACAAATATAATGGTAAACATATGACAATTATAAGAATTTATTCTTTGTCAAAGTAAATTGTCATTGTTTGATCATTGTTGTAAAATAGCACTAGCAATTGATATTACTGTTTAAGGACTTAATATTGATGGTGCACTAGGTATTTTGGTGAGTATTTTTGCTACTCTTGTTCTCTTTAAGCTAATATAATTATGTATTCGTTTGTTAATTTGAGTTAAATTTTTAACTCTTAAAAGTTTTAACTTTTAGAAATTAAAGAATAATATTAATATTGTTCTTGGATCTAGACCTTAGATAAGGATGGTGAAACTCACATTCTCTCACAAATTCAGCACCTAATGTGAGAATCAAGTTTGACAAGTGAGTATACACCAAATCTCATAGGTCATGTGTGATCATAAAGCTAAAATGTCATATATATTAAAGGTTGTTTAAGATGACAAATTTTTGTCATATTTTCTTTGTTTGAACTAAGGTGATTTTAAAGCAATATAGAGAAAGACAAGCTCTTATTGGAAAGTGATTATTTCGTTAAGAATATTGGGCAAAGAAAATATTAGGAGCACATTATGTAATTATTTAATCTTGCTGAGACACTATAATTTCGACTATCAAGTGACTTGTTCGAAAATTCAGTAATTTCGACCATCGTATGACTTGTTCGAAAATTCAGCATTTAGATTTAGTATTCTATTTGCACAATTAAGTTTGTAACTGTTAAAGCTATAAATGATCCTTTGAAAGATCAATTCATAAAGTGTGCAAATAAAGAAAAGTTGAAGCAAGAGAAAATAAAATAGTGCTCATTCGGAAAATACCTCAAAATATAAGGGCAAATAAAGAAAGGTAGTCTTGACTGACTTATGTCCAATGATGTTGAAAGATATATCAATTTAGAACGAACAAAGTCGAGAAAGATTGCTTTATTCATTTTTTAAACCAAATTTGGATTGTCGTTACTAGCTTGTTTTTGTATTTAAAAGACAATTTGGTGAATCATCATTTGAATTAAAAAAAAATTGTTTTTTAATTTCTCTTTGAATAAATGATGATTCAATACGTCTTTTAAGTTCAATTATTAGAGTCAATTCAGTTACGACTTGTGACATTCTCTATTGTTTAAGGATATGAAAACTATAAGTTTTTCGTCCCACAAATTAAGGAAATTTTGAGACATAAATTGTTAAGTTTTCTTGAGGATATTGAGTTTGGGGTAGAGATATGGTAATAGAACAAAATCGAATGAAGAAGAATTAGTTCTAAACTAATTCATATAGTTACTATTATAGTATTTTTGGATCCTCACGAGGACATTATTGTTTTTCCTCTCAATCAAGTTAAGAAATTATTTCATGTAGATCAAACTCAACACCCTCAAGAACTAGGGATTCTAGTGTCATTAAGAATTGACTGGAAAGAGAAATTCGATTTAGTTTAATTGAAAGACTTAGAACAGTCATGATACTAATTTTCTTATTATAATTTTGAAACTGCAAAAGATGGATTTCAATATAGTGTTTCTTAATGATGACATTAACGATACAATATGGTGCAACTGAATCAAACTTTTGTGTCAATTGATACAAAGTAGATGGTTTGAAAAGTCATGAAATCCACTTATAAGTTAAGATATTTGTCTCTTTAGTGTTACCACAAATTCTCATAAAGTAATTGTCTCATTTGGTTTTGAGATAATATTATGGAGAATTGTGGATTTAGTAAGCTCAGTGGGAGTAATTTTATATTGAGTTTTATGTGTCAATTATATTTTATTTAGTCAACGATGATATATGTTTGTCATGTGAAACCAAGAAATCTCTAATAAATGTTAGTGATGAAATATCTTGGGGACACCTCTTTTGTATTAGGCATTTCGATACTTAGAGATTCTTCTCAATGTATTATTTAGATATCACAAAAGAGTTATATCAATAAAGTTGAAAATAAATTGACATTAAAGTTAATAAATTATAGGTGACATCAATCACCAAGAGAGACTTTTCAGTGTCAAATATTGCCAATTAGTAAATTTATGAATTTCAAAAATTAAGTAATTTCCTTCGCTTTGACGATAGAAATTTTTATGTACTCCCTCCGGTCCTATATATAATAAAAGATTCTTTTTTTAGGTACATTGAATAATTAATGTATCTCGTTTACAATGAAGACCAAATACATTAATTATTAAATGTATCTAAAAAAAGAATCTTTTCTTATATATAGGACCGGATGGAGTATGATATTATTTATATGCATTTGGAAATAGCATATATATAATCAGATTGTTTGACAGATACTTAAGCAATTCAAAAACTTGAATTGTTTAAAATGCAACCATGAGGATTTTTTAAAGAGAACAAGAGAGTTTATGGTCACATAAGAGATCTGACAATTTAGAGATCATTTATGTGTCAGACTCTGGCTTTTGGATGTAAATAGATAATACACACCTTAACTTAATAAATGACTGTAAGTATTTGTGTCACTTGTTTGCATATAGTAAAAGGTATTAAAAGACCACTCAAGTTGTATGGTGACATAATTAAGTTGTATAGTTATTTAACAACAAAGTTTTTAAGGTTCATTAACTTGTAGATTATTGTTGTTAAATGATAGAACATGTAGAGACAAACTTTATGCTAGTTATACCACTAATCAAAGACATGACACCTAAGGTCTTTCATATGGTTGTTGTCATTAAGGATGTCTTGGATTAGTGGGAGTCTCTTTTATTTTATGTTTAATACTTTTGTGTTGGTATTGATACAGACTTTATGTTATGATTTCTGCAGAAATAAAGTTTATGAGGTTATTTTGTTATAACCATTTATGTATCATTTTGTGCAAATATTGAATTTGCAAACTTCAGTTTGATCTCACTAAAATTTTCAGTTGGACCAGTTGGAAATAGACATGATTTAGAGATCACATTGCATGAAATTTTCATGTCACTCATCCATATCGATCTATGTCATCAAGTGCATTGATATGGTGGTCGTCGGGGTTCCGTCACGTTGTACGTCAGTGATGACAGCCGCGGTGGTCCCATTATTAATGTATGAGGTGGACCAGATTGTAAAATTGAAATCTAAATATAATAGCATTCAGACGCGCACTTAAAGTATTCTAATATAATTATTAAGATATGTATCCCAAGTGGAAGATTGTTGGAATATTTTATTATTTAATAATATTTCAATATCATTATGTAGGCAAATATCGTAATAATAATTATATTAGCTATTTATCAATTTGGAGCCTTAATTGATTAGTGGTCAAATTAAGTAATAAGGCTATTAGATTTCTAATTGGATAATTAATTAAATATTTAATTAGTTGATATGGACTCTATGAGTGGATGTCCGATGGCCCATTAACGGAATAATGGGAAACCCTAATGGCCATCCAATATAAAAGAGGCTATGGTCCCCAATACACCGTACACGGCAAAACTCTCTCTTCTCCCCATCTGAAGAGAACTTGAGGCATAAAGGTGCCGGTTGAGGAAGAACCAAACTAGCCGCCGCTGACCCCTTCTGTTTGTTTCAGATCACTCCTCTCTGTTTATCGTCGTATAGTTGAGAGGGCTGCCATGAGAGCTTTATCCAGGTATTCCTTATACCTAATTCTTAATATCCTTGATAAATCAAACATGTCGTAGATCCGATCATAATCATGTTCAATGTTTTGTTTACCTTTCGCTATTGATTCATAATTATTTGAACATGTTTTATGAAATCCATTTTTATTAAGACCTAAATTTCCAACACCTTATCCTAACATTTTCTGGTGACCATGTGAAAATCACAAGATAAACTAAATATAGTGTTTGGTAGATTGATTTAAAGATTTCATAGTGGCAAGTTGGAACTCGCTCAACATAAGTTATCAATAATTGATTTTTATCTCTATTTTCTTTTTAGACTTTTGTCATATGATTAACATTCTTAGAGACTTGTAATTCAGTTTTTTTAATAGAAACTTTTTGTTGAAACAAGTTCAAAAATTAAAATACATTATAGGTTCGGCACATTATAAGGGAAATTTGTCCAGAAAAAGATAGAAAAATTATTTTAGAAAAATAATATTTATGGCCCTTAAAAAAAATCATATACACACAAAAAAATCATAAGTCTAATTGTAGCCAGGCAGCCAACCCACACTCACTCAGAAATGGAAGCCGAGGAGACAGCAGAAACCCTAACATTACCCTCTTCTAACCCTAACCCTAACCCTAACCCTCTCGCCGGATTTTCACTACAACAACCGCCCCCGTCGCCGCTGCTACCCACACTTCCTTTGGATCTCATAACAGAAATTATATGCAGACTCCCGGTGAAATCCCTCATGAAATTCAGGTGTGTCTGCAAACCCTGGAATTCGCTAATTTCTGCCGATCGCAAATTTTCCATGAAACACCTTCGCTGCATGTCGTCAACCATGAACCACAATCTCATTCAAAAGTCAGAGAACAACCAATCGGACTTCTCTCTTTATCCTCTGCGCACAATCTTCAACGGTTGCACCGATGACGACGCCGAAGAGATCAAATTCCCTCTCCGCAGTGGAAACTATTTTTATAATGGTATTGACATAGTTGCCTCTTGTGACGGAATCCTATGTTTAGCGTGGCCTTGTAGTGGAAGCATCGTTATTTTGTGGAACCCTTCCATTAGAAAATATAACATATCGCCCCCTTTGAAACATTTCCATACAGGTTATGGCTTTGGCTATGATAATATAACGGATAATTACAAACTTGTTGCTGTTACTGATATTTTCAAAACTCAAACTCAAGTCAAGGTTCATACTTTGGGTACCAATTCTTGGAGATTGATAGATGATGAGTTTCCTTGTTTCGGTGACTTGTCAATTGGATCAGGAAAATTTGTAAGTGGCACAATTAATTGGTTAGTATTTATCTGTGATTCAACTTTGTGGTCCATTGTGTCTCTTGATTTGGGGACAGAGTCCTATCAAGAGATTTTGCAGCCTGATTATGGAAAAGAAACGGTAGAAAGGGTTACGACCTTGGGGGTTTTGAGGGATTGCTTGAGTCTCATTCGTGGACAAGATATTTGGCTTATGAAGGAATATGGAAATAGAGACTCTTGGACTAAATTTGCCACTGTTCCTCACTTGGGTTTTCGTTACTATCATGAAGATGTACTTTATATTTCAGAGGATGACCAAGTGCTTCATGAGTTGGCTTTGAAGTTGGTGGTATACAATTCCATAAATGATACTTTGAAGAGTCTAAATATTAAGACCAAAGCCATGATCTACGTTGAGAGTTTGATATCGCCTTGTTCTTGATGTTAGTATGTACATGTTTTCCTATACCATTGTGCATTATATTCAACTGAAACTTAATGTAAAACTTCGGTTCATACTGTGTATGTTATGTGTTTTTTCTAAACAATGGTAACCTATGAAGCAAGGACACTCGTTGAACTAGGTGTGTCCAGATGTCGGATGTGTCAGTGTCCGACACCAACACCTATGATTACATTAAGTATGTTATTTTCTTAAATTATTATTTGTGTCTGTGTCGTGTCCGGTGCCCGTGTCTGTGTCCTTGCTTCATAGATAGTAACTTAACTGGATCATTGTTAATTACCAATTGATGGGAAATTGTTGTGTTTATTACAAATCTCTTTCAAGTTGGTTAGTTAACTAAGTTGACCTCTCTATATCTTGATACCGATCTGTTTAGTTGGTCCATTTTCTGTCAAATTTAGGAAGGCTAAAAAATGTGGTTTGTTAGATCTTAGTAACAAGTTTATAGTCACTCCATAAAATTGTGTTTGCCAATTTTGTTCACCATTTGGTTTAGATCAATTTGTAAATGATTATTGTAAAGTATCTGTAAAATGAAAAACATCAATTTGATTTTCTGCCAATTTTGTGCAGTTTGAAGGGCTTCTAACAGGTGGGATCTTGGCATTCTTTGGGAGGTAAGTGTAAGTTCACTTAAATTTAATTGAATGGCAATATTTTTATTATTATGGGTTTCTTTTACTATTTAGGAAAATCATTTTAAACCCAAGGTAGTGTGATAAATTAAAAATGGGTTAGTTAAAGAGGATTTAACCATTACTATATGACAAATAGCACACCATTTTTCTCTTCAAATAGCACCATATAGCCATTATTTCTGCATATAAAAGTAAGCTAGGTGAGTTGACAAGACAACAATCTACATTTTTTTCATATCTTTAGTAGAATTGTTGGTATGCAATTTACCTGTACAAATTGATAGTTGAGTATGTTAGAATTTGGTTGTCTTATATAGGGAATTTCATAGTTTGCCATGATCTTGTAGATGATATAATAGGATTACATTCAGGCTTAATAGGATTAATTTGAGCGTTGATACTTGAGACACCAAAACTTGAATTGTAAATGGCGCGTGAAGAGGGGAGTTCATTATTCTTCTTCCTTTCATAACTACACAATATTTGCAAGTTTCTTCTAGTTTATAAAATTCCTGCTGATGTGGTTAACCTTCTATATATATTATGACAAGTGAGTGTGATTTTGTCCCTTGGAGATGGATGTCTTGAATAAGAAATACTCTTTCTGATTTGATTTTTTTTTTTTTCCTTCTTGAGAGCTTCACTTGAGTTTCTTTTAATTGCAGGTGGAGAAGGAACTCTTTGATGCAACTTTTGGTAGTAGGGAATGCTGTTGTTTTTCCTTTCTTTTTGTTTATTTTTATTTTGAGCCTTGGAGGCTACAACTTATTTGCTACTTTAATTATATCGTGTTTAAAATGTTATTAGAAAAGAACTTTGATGATTATTTGTGCATTTTTCTATGCTTTAGTTTTCAAATGTCTAGTGCTTGTATCATTGTTTTCCTATAGAATTTGACGTAGTTTTCATATGCGTCACATTATAGCGTTTTGGGAACCCACTGCATAGGTTTAATTTTGATGAATATGGGACTTAAATTGGAGCAATATGACGCGTTCAATCAATCAAAACAATACCACAATGTCATCGCATGTTTGAAGATGAATGGCGAATAAGAAACAAGAAGTATGCACAACAATTTCACACTTGGCGTAATCTTCATTTCAAGCATAGTTGCTTATATGAAAGATAGAAGGGAAAAAAATGCTGAAACTAACAAATATATATGCCATTTGGTTGTAATGTAGCAGTTAAAAAAATCAAAATTTAAGGTTCATATAAGTTTCTGTTGTATATGTAGAACATATTTCAGTTGGTTGTCAAATATTAAATGAGGACATTTTGAATTTAGCTCAAATTCATTTATACAAACTTCATTTTTGTTTTGTTTAAACACTCAACTATAATTTCATTCAACTTTTATACAAAACCTAAAGTCAGATAAACCTAAATCCTAAAACAGTTTGTGTCAACTTTTATATTTGTGTAACCCTTTGCAAATATAGAGAATTTTGAAGAGTTTATTTAAGTTTCCTGTTCAAACATTACTTTGTCTGAGATTTAACTTATTCTTTGATGTTAGTTACGGATGCTGCGTAACAGATTGTGGTCGTCGCGGTGTGAAGTAATCACAACATTGCACAAATATGATTAAAATTATTTATACTATTATATAATGTATCGGCGTTTTGTCACAGTCTAATGGACATTTCAATATGATTTTTCTTCCCGCCATGAAAACATGTCAAAACAGTAAAGGTGGCTGCCTATACCTTCATGTCGCAGTCGTTTTCACGGTAACGGATCCTTTTTTAAAACCTTGTTTGTTCTATCACGGTTAAAACTGAACTAATTAGTGCTAATTCCATATAAGTCAGGGTTTAGCTTCTGATTGTTTTTTAATGTGTTTAGTTTATTGGCTTTTATCAAGTTATTATGACTTAACTTGCTAGAGATATGTAATGTGCTTGATTCATGTATATATTTCTAACCTCTTGTACATTTGTGTTTCTGTTACTCACATTGCGAGCAGACACGGACGGGCCTTGGAGAAGATTGGTGCTGCTGTTGAGTATGGAAGGTGACCTTCCACAGTGATGATGTTAATAGCAAGAGAAAAGATAGGGAATCTCAGCATTACATGCTAACATACCTGTTTGATTCAAATTACCATATGACTCCATTAATTCAAACTATTTTGCATAGGATTGGTAAATAAATATGCTTGCAAAAATGTTTGCTTCTTAAACATGGAAATATCTCTAATTACAAAGAGTTTGGTAAAGATGTTTTGGTGTAATCTAGCTTCAATTTTCCTTTGCTTGACTTAATCCCTAAAAAAATGATATCAACCTTTTAGATTTTAAATTACCAAATAAGTCCGCATGTTTTTCTTCTCAACATTTGAGGCAGGGAAAGGCGAGGGCGGGGAGTGGTCACTCACACCGTGTTGAAATTTTCTCCCGTCTCATTCCTGTGGATTTCCACAGGTCTTTGCAGAACTCCGTCAACTTAAAAAGGTGTCAATTTTATAGAAATGAGAGTAATCTAATATGTTATTTTGTTTGATATTGTATTGGTATTTTTTATGAAAAAATTCTAAACATTACTATATTATTTAAGTATTGACTAAAAGCATGAGTGAACCTTTAACTGCACCCAAAGAAGAAGTACAGAACAGCAATATTTTAATCACGTCCCTTAACCCTTCCTCTTAATGAAAAATCAATTAAATAAATCTTAATGATTAGAAGAGAGAATATTAAGATTTTATAAAGAAATAGAATATTTTGTTAAGCTGTCGAATGGAAGACAAGCAAGTGAAAAAGAGTTGATTTCAATACGTGACAAACACTGTTGTATCTCAAGATGTGTAATAATGTTTGATCCAAAGTCGGCCTGAAAATAGTTGAACAGTCTCGACTGCAAAGGAATGTGATGTTGTTTACTCCGACAGGATGGTGTATCCGTAAATACTCTGAAACTCAAGTTAGTATTTGATTGAATTGAGCAAGAGGTAAGAAATAATGTGTACCAATATTATGAGGGAGTGATTCCCTTTTATAGTGAAAGTGATGATGTGTTTTGGCACTTGTAACAGAACACGAGGGATATACCGTACAATGTGGATTACGGTTGGATTGATTGTGCAGTAGCCCAAGCAGCTCTTGAACCACTCTGGAGTGGGTTGGACTTCTCACGAGGAGGTTCGATTTGGATTCGCTCTGACCCAGTTCGGAACTATGTTAAGAAAATTTCAAGTTGTTTATGCTTTTTTAATTCTATCTTTTGTATCAAGTTCTTTTAAAAGAAAATATATTTTGTATCAAGTAAATATTAGCTTGGCATATTCTTGGTTTACAGTAATGTCAGTGTTTGATGCCTATGCCAATTCTTGTTAGTACTAATCAAACTTAAAACCCCATATCCACAAGGCATAAAAATGTGGCAAAAACAATAATTATAAGCATTACAATATCATTCTTCACATTATTCAAATCTACAATTCCATCAACAAATTATCAAAATTACAACCAAACTCCAAAATAAAACCATCTCAATTTTTTCTTCTCATTCAAATATTCCAAATCACACTTGCAACTCCAATGTTTTAAATTTTCATATAACTTCAAGCATAACTGTATTTATCAGCAATTGTCTAAAGACCAAAGATCACGACATATTCATAATTGTGACTGCAATTTAAAACCTTATGCTAACTCTACTTTTAGAGTATAGCCAATGGCATCGGACAACCATATCAATTGTATTTATCTGCAATTCTCTATAATACCAAAGATCACGACATAATCTTAATCGCGATTGTAACAGCAATTTAAAACCTCCAGCTAACTCAATTGCTAGAGAACAGCCAAAGGTATTGAATGATCGAAACTACCTCTTAGCGCTCGAGTTCTACTACTCATCTTCTTCTTCATCGTCATCACACTTCCGCTTTCAACTTTTCTCCCAAAAGGAATCTTAGAAGGTGCAGATGGTGGTTTTTCACCCAAACCTTCCCTGCTAGCACCACCATTAACAAGTATCCTTGTAATCCCAACATAGTTCAATGACTCAACAATTTGCAAAGCACTAACACCTTTATTAGTCCTTGCTTCAACATCAGCACCTTTCTTAACCAAAAACTCAGTCACATCAGCATGTCCTGATTCAGCAGCGCAATGTAAAGCTGTATAACCATCTTCATCTTTTGCATCCAAATCAATACCTTTCTCCACAAGAAACCTTACAGCATCCATTCTTCCTTTGAATGCTGCCCTATGAAGTGATGTCCAACCATTTTGATCCCTTCCATTGATCACCCCACCACTTTCCAAAACCTTTTGGATTGTCCTCACCTCGCCTTTTCGCGCAGCCGCACATAAATTGTCCCCTAAACGAAGCGCATCAAACAGGCGTGAATGTCCATTTTCAGCCGCCACATCGAACGCTGTTTTCCCTAGTTTGTTTCTCACATATTTTGTAGCTCCTTTATGCAACAAAAGCTTTACCATGTTCTCATCTCCATTGGCTGCTGCTATGTGTAAAGGTGTATCACCTTCTCTTGTGTTTCGAACATCCGTTCTCGCCCCGTTCGCTAACAAAAGCCTAGCACAATCTCTTCTTTTTTCTTCAACAGCTAAGTGCAAAGAAGTGTTACCATCTTTTGTCAATGAGTCAACTCTTGCACCTTTGAGTAAGAGAAGCCTTAGAATCTCCATGTGTCCTTCTCTCGAAGCGTGATGAATAGGTCGAAAAACCGAATATTCTGATCCTTCTGTATTAGCCTTATGAGCTAAAAGAAGCTCGACAATCAATGATTCGCCAGAGGAAGATGCAGCCTCAAGTGGAGTTGATCCAACACTATTTGTAGCTTCAATATCAGGCTTGAATTCAAGGATCAATTGAACAAGATCAGGTCTTGTTTTCGAAATAGCCAAATGAAGCAAAGTTTGACCTTGTGAGTCTTTTGAGTTAACTGATTCCCATAAAGGATCACTTTTTTCAAGCACTTCTCTTATATCATCCATTGAGTTACCATCTTCAACAAGTTGAGTCAAAATTTGTGATCCAACAAACATGACTTTGATTGCACTATCAATGAAGACTTGTTTCTTCTTGGTAGTGAACCAATCACTTGGAACAGAATCAAACATGGATGAAGGTTCTTTGATAGCTGCACCTGGAGCAAGAACACTATGGAGAAGGAATGAATCATCTGAAAAAGGAAAGGAGTGAGGTAGATTATTTGAACCTTGTTGCTGTGGAGGATGATATGTTATCTCTATAACTAGTGATGCTAATGGTGAAATGATTCCTGATTGAGGTTTAATTGTGTATCTTGTTTTGATAAGTGGTTGAATTCTAAATGCAACTGGCATAGTGTACATGACATTGTTTAAGGTTATTTTTCCTAGACATTTTTGTCCTTCTTCAACTCTTATTAGTACTATGTTTGATGGATCTAACTTTATGAGTCTATCCATGTTTTTGGTTTAGGCTTTAATTTGTTTTGAAAAAAATTTATGTTTACTAACACTTTTGGTTTTGTTGCTATTGATGTTTCACAACACTTTTGGTTTATGATGGTTTATGGTTTAAGGAAGATTTTTGTTGTTGGAAAAGAAATGAAGAAGAAGAGAAAATTAATGAAAGGAATTGGTGAAGATTTGATTTGATTTTAAGGTATAGTGTGAATGAAAAGGTGGATACTATAGGGGCCGGCAATAACTAGAATGTGCCAAGTGGTGATGAAAATATCAATGCTGACTTGTTCTATTCGGCTTATGAATTTTATGTATAAGTTAAACAACTTAGTAGTTTAAGTTTTCTTGGAAAAGGACTTATTTGTATAAGTTAAAAGGGAGATAAATTAATCTCTTTGTTGCTTGTGCTACTCAAAGCTTTCATTGCTTTTATTTTATTATATTTTGCATTGAAAAGGCCAATTTTGTTGTTAAATAATCATATTCCTATGTTTGTTTGTTTGGTGGGAATATTATATTGGCATATGGATATTAGAATATTATATGGAGGCATATGAGGACATAACAAAATTTATTAAATTGGCTTCAACATGTATAATAACCCCTTGAAAAATGGTAATTTTGTTTTTTGTCAAGTGAAAAAAATTTGTCACTTTTGGATTCACCATTTATGTTAATGTTTCAACTTTGGTTTTGTACCTTATTAACTTTTCCAAGAGCCTACGTAAAAGATACTGATTTTGGTGCTGGAAATCCTTGCTTGAAAACTATCTTATGATCAAAAGGAAAATGGTAGCAATACACTTTTTAATACATTTTCTCAAATAGACTATATTCTATTGGCTGAAATTCATATTGATCACATTTAAATTTCAATGAATAAAGAAACGTAGTGTTGTGTGTTAGAAAATGTGTTGCAAACGCTTTTTAAAATTCGATAGTCAAGATCCTAGTTAGTACCTATTAGTTCTTTGGTTAAAGAGATTAGATACAAAGACAAAAATTGACAAATTGTAGTGAGATCATGGACTAAATTTCAGAAATTAAAATGAAAATTACCATAGTTTTACATACTAAACATTTAAGTGTTTGTTTGAATTAATGATAAATTTAGCTAAATTACAATAAATTACTGTGATTTTGATAAAAGATACTCTTTAGAGCTTCAACGAAATTATGGTATCTCGAAATATTGTGATATTGTAATATTTCGAGATTGGCAGTAGAGGATGGGGTTCATCGGAGTGCCAACCTAGTTGGGATGCCGTTACTTCCCCTTGATGTCTGTCCTATCTCCTGATTTAGCGGGAAGAAAAAACATGCTTTCTCTTTCTTTATCTGTTTCTTAAATATTATCGGATTTCTAATATGAAAATAATATTATGCATGACTTAGTTTGAATAAGTACAAAGATAGTATAATAATTTTGGTTTTGGCAATTTGGGAAAACATTCGCTTGTGACCAACAAGAAACAAGCATATTTTATGTGATTCTGAGTATATGCAAGGGACATTGGTTTACTAAGCCAACTATAGTGAGGTCACAAACTATATTAAATAAGATTCTAGTGTTGCTTTCTGCTTTGTTTGCATAAGTTGTTTTTTTGTCCTCTTATGGGCCTTAATTAAACAATGTTAATTATGAAATATTGATGTGACAAACTTGATTTTGAGGAAGAACATACTGCAAGGTCTCAAAACAACATCACTAAACTAATCTAAATGGATTAATAAATATGCAATAAAAAATAAATAATGCATAGTTACAAGGTCACATGCAAATATTATTTTCAATTGTCTAAGTTACCCCTTGGCGACTAATAAGTTATCCATCGGTGACTAATAAATTGATTTATTTAAAATGCAAAAAAAAAATTAAATGAAAAATATTTTAGAGATATTGTCATTAAATATGAGAAAAATAGTTTTTTTGTTGATAGGAACAAAAAAAAATTCATTCATCAAATTAGTGACAATACTAGATTGATTGATGCTCTTGATAGATAATGAGCAACAAAATTTTGAGTGATTGGAGAGAAGCATTTTGCAATCATCCAAAATGTAGCCAAATTCGGTTTGGTTAATAGAACTATCAACTATGTCATCAACAATTAGTTTATTGGTTCAATTGACACATTCAACACTCCCATTTCTCCAAACAAAATATGAGAGAAATAATTGATGCTAAAAAATATAAGTTAATTTTAATTATAATTTATTGTAATTAGATTTCTTTGTAACATTTATATAGCTATCAATATATTATATTTATATTAACCTACAAAATGTTGAAATCCATTTATGTACTTGAAGAGGCATGGATCCTAAAATTGAAAACCTTTCCACTTTTCAGTAAGGTAAATTCCTTTAGAAAAAATTATGCATCGGTGAAGTTTTTTTTATAGTGCATCGGTGAAGTTGAATGGTAAATTATATAGTTATAATATTAAGTAGTCCATAAATAGAAGTTTTGTCTTGAAAACTTACTAGTTTTAGTTGCTTAACCAAAGTTTTTGGTCCTAACGCACTGGTTAGCATTCTTCTAACATTAATTGTGTTATTTCAACGTTAGAATACTAACCACTTCTTTGATATTATGTGTATCTTTGTTTTTCTCCCACTTCTATCTTCTACATTGTATTTAACATTGGTATTTTTTTATGTCCAAACATCATTTATCTTGTAACATAATATCTATGAGTAGTTGTAGACACGCTGAATTATATTAAGATGGAAAAAGATAGGTAGACATCCTTTTTATGTACCTCTCATGTACACTCTCATGCGGCAGGGGTAATTTAATTTAGTGATTTCACATCACGCCATCACCCCCTTTTTATCTCTTCTTTCAATGTTTTTACCACATATATTACAATTGTGTGTGGGTGTCAAAAGGTGTATACCACCTAAAGTGGTCCATGTATAAAGGTTGATATTAAGATTCTCTATATGCACCCTCTCATCTATATTTCTCTTCTTTTATCTCTTCATTCCTGCTATTTTTTTCTTCCATTGTCCTCTCTTCCTCATAACTAATTTAAAATTCTCAGACTCCTATGAATTGCTTTGGTGAGGACTAATGTCAATTGGTGATGAATTCAATTGGCAGTTGAATTAGTAAATTCAATGACAATTGGAATGTCAAGAACGAGAATTGAAAGAAATATTTGAATGAGAATTAGCAGACACAAGAAAACTGAAGTAACTAAAAAAATCATATAATTAGCTCCACAAAAGATCTAGTTTTGTTTAAAAAAAATAAAAAATAACTTAATTTGGTTGCAAACTATAAAAATTTAAAAAAAATGGAATGCAGGCTGTGGGGTTCGAACCCACGCGCACTCAGTGCAGTAGGTCTTAAGTCTACCCCCTTAGACCACTCGGGCAAGCCTGCTTTGCTGTTTGCTAAATCAAAACAAATCTATTTACCTTCAAAACAGACATAAATGCTTTTCATTGAATGTGACACCTTCAAAAAATAAATGATTTTGGTTGGATCAACGTTTTGACGTATTTGCATGCCATAATGTTATAATAGACCGAAAAACCAGTTCATTTTGATATTAAAAAAAAACATTTTGAGGGGAAATTATGTCTCATAAACTATGAAGTGATACTCAAAAATATTTCAATTATCATTGTCAATATTATTAGGTCTGACACCAGTTGAAACTTGAGACCTCATGATTGTGTTTGTGAGTTTTACACGTTGTTTAGACCTTGACATGTTCCAAAATAATTATAAAATAAAACATGTTTTGCAAAAGGAAGGAACCATGATGTAGAAAGTAGATCAGCTTAAATGCTGTATGCACATGGGAATGTTGTATGTTTGGGTCTGCGTTGATAAAAATTGAGGTTGAGTGAATTGATTTTAGTTAAAAGTGAATTAAAAGGTAAAATGGTTTATGTTTGAATATATATATATAAACGAGTTGAACAATAAATTTTAGTGTTAAAATCAATTTTAGAATCAAAAATTCCAATTTTTAATTTTAAGGGCGTTTGTTTGACGGTTGAAAATTTCATTCCTGGGAGTAACCTTTCCTAGGAAATAATAATGGGCATCTTGTTCCTGAGTATTTTTGAAAAATTGTGTTTGGTAAATAATTGTCAGATTCATGGGAATTGTTTGTGATAGTGGGTATATGGGTAGTTATTTCAATTTTATTACTATTTACATG
>Ga0228711_1000721_pt1 | contig 43532 bp, 26 predicted proteins | sample MedpolnodulmetaG_2_FD_177996 | JGI IMG/M metagenome (GOLD analysis project Ga0228711, IMG submission 177996) | Root nodule microbial communities from Medicago polymorpha collected in Santa Monica, California, United States - brown nodules | ecosystem: Host-associated > Plants > Roots > Nodule...
TCTGAAGTCTGTCTGTTAACTTAATCATTCCAAGTTAACAACTTGAGAATAACTTTTAAGTGACAGGATTATTTTTAAAGGGTCACAATTCAAACCCCCCCTTCCTTGTGACTATTTTATCTACTTTAGCAACCACCACCTCATCACTCACCGCTGCCATCGTCATCACCGCCGCCATTCTTCTAGATCTGATCTCAATCCATCACAAATAACTCTTCCACCTCAATCCGACCACAACCTTCATCATTTTTCTGACCGTCGTCGTCTTTCTCTCTCACATCGGCCACAATGTTGTTGTAATTCTGTGGCTTTAGATCTGCGTTTTTTTGGGTTTGTGTTTGCAGAGAAAACAGATCAAAGAGGGGTACGACGGTGATCTGCGGCGATAGTGTGTCTGTATTATGGACGGCGGCGGTGGTGTGAAAGAGAAAAGAGATAACAGACAAGGTGCATGGAAATGAAAAGGAAAAAAAAGAAAAATGGAGTATAAAGTAACAATGTAAAAACAAGGAAAATACCGTATAATTATACGGTGGTGTTTGTATTGTGTCAAAAAAATGTGTCCAGTTATCATTTCTCTATGTTAAAATGAGGAATGCTAGGACCACACACTCTTTCATACACTCCAATCAAAATTAACCACATCACCTCTTCTTTCTATTTCTTTAACTTGTCACCGTTCCAACAAGTTGTTTAACGTTAAGAAAGAAAAAAAAATATTGTTCAATGTCTTCCTCCACCGACTGATTTTTTTGCAGAGAAAGAGAGGACCTTCAAAACCCTTGTCGATGGTGGTGCCGGAGAAATCAACAAGATAATCCTAAAAAAACCCATTTCTGATTTTGCTTCAATTTGCATTCCCTTGTACACCCCTTTTTAAGAAGACCCTTGACAGGGCTTCCTTCATTGAAGCCATATGGAAAAATGTCATCTTTCTCAATTTGGTACCCATGGTTTCAATACTGTTTCCACGCTCACCATCATCAAATTCACCACGATTCCTTTCTATCTTTCTTCCTTTCAATGTGCAATTACATTGAGGAGTGGTGTGGTTGTTAGAAATTGAAGTTGAAAATGAATTAGGAGGATGTTATTGAAATTGAGAATGAGAATGGGAAAAAAGAAGAAAATGGAATGTAACGATGATGATGGCTCATACCACATCAGTATGGTCTTTCTCTGCAAAAAACACAATAGAAAACGGCAAAAAACAAAAATTGTAAAGTTTTTTTTAACCTTCAAGCAACTTGAACAGCCTGTAACCAGTTAAAGGAATAAAAAGAAGAGGTGATGTGGTTAACATTCCCCATGTTAAAATATACACTTTCCTCCTCTCTTATTCAAAACATATTAGAAAATATTTCACTCCCCACCCCTAGAGAAACTTGAATTACATTCCCCCTCCCCTCTTAATTATGTAAAAATCTACACTTTACTCTCTTAATATTTTTTTTTATTTCTAATAATCTAGCTAGCAAAAAAAATCTAACATACTTTGAGAAAAATAGTATTGTGTCTCCACTTTAATATAATCAAAATTCAAATACATATTTTTTGCTATTTTTTATTCACAATTTCTTTAACATACTGTTTTGAACCATATTATAAAATATGAAACAACATAAAATAAAATTAAAATATGTGAAAAATTACTAAAGTCGATAAAATATGGTTATTTAATAATGAATTTTATTCTCTAAATTATAAAATCAATAGCAAAATATTTAAACTTAATTATCATTGACGTTTAAATTATAAAAAATTTATTTATTTTTCTTAAATGGTAGTTCAAAATTAGTATATACCATAAAAATATTTATTTATGTTCAACTATAATAAGGGAGAGGGTTTTAATTAGGGGTGTCCATATTCAAACCGATCTAAATTAAAATTGCAAATCGATCCAAAAAAAACTGAAAACCACACAAAACCGAATATTATTGGATGTGTTCGGATGATACTTTGTGAAAACCGCTCAGATTGGATCGAATTTTGGATTGATTTTTCAAAACCGAACCAAACCGAATCGAAACGCATACATATATTTTAATACATATTTCCATTTTTATAAGTATAATATATTATATTAAGATAATATTTTTTTCCTTTTTAATTCTTTTAATACTACATATGATTTTAATTTAATCAATTTTGTTTCTATTTAATATGTTTCAAAGAAAATCAATCATTGTTATTCCGCACTATTAATTTTTTATAAATCACATATTATATTTTGTATCAAACATATTATTTTTAGAAGATTATTATTAATAAAAAAAAGTTACAATTTGTAATTTGGATATCCAAAAACTGATCCAAATTAAACTGCACTAAATTGGATCGGAATGGGATCAATATTTAAAATCAATCATCCAAAACCAAACCGAGCAGCATATAATTTTATCTTTGGATCATATGAGGGAGAGGGGTATAAATTTTACTTTTCAAGGAAGATGAGTGAATATTTTAACATAAGAGGGATGAAGAGTGTAATTCAAGCTTCACTTATGGAAGTCCGAAAAATGACCTTGGAAAAATAAAAACACGTATTTTAACTATATAACTGAGACTGTATATTTAGACTTCATGTAAAAATAAAACGCGTTTTTTGTTTTTTGAGTTTTTTTCGTTTTAAAAATTCATAATTAATCTGTCTTTTGTTGGAAATTTTTTTTTCTTTTTGGAAAGCCATATTGTAATGTCTTAAACATGTCTGCAAAAAATCATAAAAAATTTCAACCTCTAAATCACTTTTTTTGACTTCACGTATATTATAAAACGTGTAAGCTCCAACCATTAGATTATTTGAGCAAAACAAAAAATATTTTGATACATTAAAATTAATTTATGTGTAATAATATTGGATGGAAGAATGAATCCAACCTCCCCAGCCAACATTTTTTTGAGTTACATTTATGCCCAAACCAACCATATATTCTCACAAAACAAACCTTTTGTAACGCAGTTATAAAGATTTTAATAATGTAAAATTTCAAGATGCATATTTTTAAATTAAAATGGACGAATTTATGTATGATATAACCTTATATTATTTTCATGACAATAACTTTTTAGAATTAAAAAAAAAACTAAAAACGTCTCTTTTGCATGAATTGTGAGAGTAATAAAGAAGCTTCCCATAAAAAAAAAAACAAAGAAACTAATAAGAGTCAATTAAATTGATTTTTTTTGTTGTTGGAACATACAATGTCAACCCAAACTTTTAAGACATAGAATGAGTATCTAAAGAACCTAGATTTGCTGTTGTAATAGTTTCACACAATTTCATGCAGTTTATGGTTGTGGCCGTTCATCTTAGATTGAACAATTAAGATTAAAATTTGTGTTTTTTTTTAAAATTAAAACAATCTCAATTGTACACATTTGATCAGATAGTTAGCATGGATTACAACACCCTGTTGTAAGAGCAGGAAATTCAATTTTCCTAAAGAATCATGATTAGTTGTATCTTCACGCAATGCAATGCTGGCCCAAACAATTTCTTAAAGAGACTTATGGTTAGAATTAGTGGGTATTTTGTCATAGAAAGTTGTTCAATAAACACTTCAATTTCCCTCTTGATTCAGTCATAACTTCCAATCATTTGTTTTTGTGTGTGGAATTTGAGTGGATAGCAACCTTGATCGACCTTTTTCAACCAAGTCAACATTTTTTATGGGTCTATCGAGCAACCATTTCATGGCATCTTTGTTAGCCTCCTCCTTTTAGAAACCCAAAGCAAATGTTTTGGTAGCCTCCTCCTTGGTCTGGACGCGCCTTCATCTTGAGGGGAAAAAACACATGCTTTGATCATGACGTTCTTCTCCGAGCATCTGCTTTTTTTTTCTTCTTCCTAAACAACTTGTTTGTGACACCCAACATGACTACTCATGATACTAGTTATAATTGATAGTGATTCTTATTCAAAAACTATGTTTTTTTTTATCAATTCTCACAACTGAATTCTTTGAACATTGAACTATGATTGAACAAGATGTGCATCTTTATCTCTTGTGAGTAGTTCTTAAGTTTTTTTTTCCGAACATAACGTCTGTCACTCTTCAAACCTAATATTTTCAAGCTAACGAGTGTCCTTAAAGATATAAAAAAAAGTCATAATTCCACAAAAAACTTTGTCTTGAAAATACAAGTTAAATAAAAAAAATCATAATTACACAATATTTTGTGTAAAAGCTACTATTTTTAATTGCTTAAACAATGTCATTAGGACACTTATTATCATTCTTCTGATAAATATTATCAAACGAAGATAAGATGTGATTTTTTTTTTTTAAGGGAGACAAGATATGAAATTGTTAGGTTAACATTTTAAGAGAAAAATTGAGTCTAAAATTAAAAGCAAAGATATGAAATCATGAGAGCGAAATTGAGTAAAAAATTAAGAACAACAAAGAGATCAAGTTATGAGATTAATATCAACTTATAGGTTGAGAAAACTCCAAACCGTAAAAAAACGGATGAACAATCTTTATGAATGACAAAACAGTGATCACACTTTAGGACGGGATGTGTGTTCCAACTTGCCAAACTCCAATAAAATAAATTATTATTTGACGAATGCTAAAGAGTGTTCATAAGATATTGGTTAACGGAATAAATATTGCCAAACTTCAATATTTATTTGTGTTGCTTTTTGTTTATTTTAGAAACATAAAACACCGCCAATCATGTATTGTATCCTGTCGTGCCGTGTACCCTTCGCACCATATAACAAGACTCTATTGGAAAATAGTTAAAAATAGTGAATTCAAGTTTTTAAAAGTTAAAAACTTATTGATTTCAATAAAAATCTACTACTTTTAATTTTTTAAATAAGTGTCGTCAAGCATTTGTTAACATGTCAGATTTAGGTCTAATGTCAAACTAAGACTTCGAATTTTTTTTTAGTAGACTCAGGTAAGAAGTTGGAAGCATTAGTTAAAATTAAGCAGTAACAATAATCGTATCTAATTGATCTTTAATAACATTAACAATCAGTGGCTAATGCTAAAATTCTAAAAGCCTAATTTCCTTTCTTCCTTTTATTTCAGATTCAATGTTAATAATAGTAGTATATGTTAACATGATTCCTCCCTTAGAAACCTCATTTGTTTTGCAATGAAAGCTTCTATCGTACGCTGAAACTCTTCATTGCTCAGCTTATCCTCCGGATACAAAACTTCCATCACCTTCTCTTTCTCCGTCTCCGATCTCCGGAGTAGTTTCTGTCTCTCCGTCTGCTCCTCATTCTCTCCCTTTGCATTCACATTCTCCGGCAAAGACTGACTTCGACTATAAACCTTTCTTCCCAAGTTACCAGAACCTAATGCATAGCATGAATCTATACCAATATCATACTTAGAACTGTCCTTAATCTGTTCCTCCACTAGAGCTGCAGAATCGGTGGCGGAGGAGGAGGAGGAGGAGGAGGAGAGGAGGTCGGACTGAGCAAGAAGGGCGGCAATGATAGCGTTGGAGAGGGCGAAGACGAAGAGAGGGCTTTGGAAGAAGTCGGACGAGATACTGAGGAAGAAAGGGAGGCGAGTGACGATCCATAAGAAGAAGAGAAGAGCTAAGCATAACTCGAGAAGGCGAAGCAGTTTGGTAATGCTGCTGAAAAGATTGTGTGTTGACATGAAGCTTTGTTTCTCTGTTTTGAAGTTGCTCAAGTTGAATGCTTCCATGGAAATAATGGAGCAATACAGAGACAGAGAGAAATAGGGAAGTTTTTTAAGAGGATGAGAGGGGGAAGATGAGACTTGAGAGCTTCTTTTATACTGCACAGTGCTTGATATTTTTTAATAAAGTTGAATTTAATTAATTAATTATTCAATTTGACAATGCAAATTAAATCCTTTGAGCAGAGATTTACCACTAATTACGATTTTATCTGACTTGAACGATTGGTCTTTGTAATTACGCACAGAGATATGTCACGTCAAAAGATTATTGGTTTACAATTGTATTGTATGAAATTCGGATTCATCCTTTAAAATTACATTATTAAGCTCGTACTACATATTTTTATTTTGAGTAAAATTAATTTTTATTTTTATTTACTTATTTATTTACAAATGCAAGTTTAGTTAACAAATGAAATTAATCTCTTGATGGTAATTAGGTGATTAATAAGTGAGTCTCTACTTCATTTTTTTTTATGGTGGTCGGGATTTGAACCACAGACCTTGCATATTTTATACATTGTTCATACTAAGTCTCTACTTCATTTTAAATGAAAGCGCAAAATTAAGTAAAATAATACACACGATTTCAATATTTGCTAAAAAAAATAATGTTTTTTATTTCATGAACAAAAGAAGTGTCTCGTTACTTACTTGTTCCAATGAAAAACTATTTCTTTAGTTTAGAAAAGGTAAAAAAATTATAAATAGGAGAAGAAAGAACAAATATTTATAAAAATTTAGGTTAACACTTTTTTTAAGGAAAGGAGAACACTTCAATATTCTAAAATTTGATTGAATAGAGTACTTAACATTCAATCAATTCTAGTTAAAAAAAAAAAAATCAATCAATTATTTCAAATAAATTTCAAAGTATAAAGAAATATCGAAAATAATTATCAGGATAACCAAGAATTTTCCTAAAAAGTTGTCCATAGAAAAGTCAAGCATTGGGAATACAGTATACACTAAAATTGACTAATTCCAATCGTGCATGTGTAGAAGTAGAAAAGAATCAAAACTGCCCTAACAACTGGCGTACTGAAATTGTATTATTGGACCTGCTGCTATCTACTCTCCTCCAGTATCTTTTTGCAGTATTTGTTTCTTTTCAATTCAAAAACTGGTTTTATTCGTACACATCATATAAATATATGCGTATACTTTATTTATTTGTGGTATTTATAATATGCAATGCATTGGTTATTTATAAGTTCATTTTAATTAGTCAAGAAAGAAGTTATGAGAATGGATGGAGGAGAGTGAAAATATACGTGAAAGAGTAGTTGTTAGACAAGATGTGGCATTTCACGTGAGCCTATGAATCAGCTTAAAGTACCATCACTCGTGCATTCTTTTTCTTCTTCAATCAAACAAAAGGACGGTAATGTACTAAATTACTTATTCAAATTTCCAACTAACACACTTTGTGTTATTCTGATCATGTATAAATTTTGTGCCCAAAACCAAGCAAATAAATGTCATGAGTTGGTAACATTTGCTGCACCTTGACTTTGAGACTTATTTTCAAGCTGAATCTGACTGAATTTGACGATGCTTGTATAGTTCTGTCTCGTGGGTTTTTTCTTTTGTTACCTACCCTATGTCTCATAGCTTTCCATGGCCACATAAATCACCCAATTTAGATATTTGCAGCCCAAGATATATGGTCTTCACAAGATATAAATGTCAAGTAAGAATAAAATTTGAAAATTACCCAAATTTAACAATTAAGCTCTATGAAGTCAACAAATGCAAAACACATTCATTACTTTTAATATTTAGTCCATAAAGAAAGTATTTAGACCAAATCTAAAGTAGTATAAAGCACAGCAAAATCAATTTATCATCAACCAACTAATAGTCATAGGATACAGATGTTATTGTATTCTTCATTAACATAATACAATTATGGCTTTAAACTATGATGATGATATCCAAAAGACAATTGTTGCAACATCAAGGTTTTTGTGTTTATCACGTCGCGAGTGCAATCGTAGATGTAACAGTTTCATTTGTTCACAATTTTACGCAAAATAAAGAATCACGGTGGTGTAACTACAACCACAATTGTAGACCTTGATATGGTCATGAATGAATCTATTATAATTGATCATATGATCTACTAAATTATATTAAGAAAATAGTCTCTTTTTCTACATGATCATATTTTGTGGTTGAAAGAGAAGAGATTATCTAAATCCACAACTCTCTCTAATTCAATTGCTCCTACAACTCTCATATTTTCGTGGAGTGAGGTAGGAGAGATTTATTTTTTCAAAATGTCAAAGGCAAGGTGTGTGTAGGAATAGGAGTAAAGTTAAGGGGTACTTTTCCCACCCTGCTTGTCTTCTCACACGTCCTGCAAAAATGCCAAAATTACCCTTGGTTTGGATTTTATTTTTCGAACTAGATTGTTAGTGATTTTCGGGTTTTAAAATCTGGACACCATCGATATGAAATTTTAGTGTATTTTTTTGATGTCAAGGGTCTCTGTTGATCGTTATATAATCCCCGCACAAGCTGCAATGCAATTGCAGGGTCATATGAACGGTCAACAATGACCATGACACCACAAACGCTCTTACAAAACTTAAAAAATTTGAAGAAAATGAAAGAAAAGAGATGAAGTGAAGAGTGGAGGAATTTGGTGAACATGCAAGCCTATTTATAGCCTAAACCAAGTCCAAGGTCATTTGGAAGTCAAGGAAAACGTGTTTGTCATTCAAAATCGTCCAAAAAACGCATTAAAACTCCACTACCCGGCCAAACATGTGGTGAAACGCACCGTCCAAATGAAACTGATGTATTCCGGATTTAGTATTCCGGAATATACTTACGCCCTATCTGAATTCGGATTTCATAATCCGGAATGCATAACTTTGGTTATTTTTTCGATTAAATGAACATCTTTGACGTAAATTAAAACATAATCAAAGTTTAAATAATATATATATATTATTCAAAACATCAACTTAATTCAACAACACATAACTAACACGCAATTAAAACAACATAAAACGCGTGATTAAATAAAGCATGGCACATTATCACGGATCACCTAAACATGCAACATTATCCGAACCATCGATCACCCTACAGAAAGGCCAAGTTTCCCTTTGTTGCACCCCATGATCGTATTTATTCGGATTACATAATCTAGAAACTATTTGAGTTGTCCGGATTATGAAATCCGAACTGTATCAGTTAGTTTTGGTCGGTGGTCTGCACCACAAGAAACATGTTTTCAAAGATTTTTACCAGCATTAATGGCTGGTAAAACTCCTTTGAAACACGTTTTTGACTATGCATTAAGTGTAGATATAACCTATGCTTATTGTTTTCCTATAAATAGCCTCCAAAACCTTCACATTTCTCACGCCATTTCACAAACTCTCTCCTCCTCTCCTCATGTTCATTCTATACAAAATGTGTTTCCATCGTTGGCCTTTCATAAAAAGAGGCTACTTTGTTAACTCAGGGGTTATATGACCGGTCAACGGGGAAGGCAACGCGCTGCAACGAAGCACAGTCTGTTTGGGTGTCATGTTGACCATCAAGGTCTCTTTCACCCCGGAAACAAACCTTACCTCAGTAGCCTCCCCCCTCCAGGTTCTTATGTAATAAGCTTAAAAAACTTATAACGTTATTGTAATTATTCATATATTAATAAAAATATTTTTTTTATCTTTGTGTTCTTCTTAATTCTGTTTTTTTTTATGTTTATTTGCATTTTATTTTACGAATTTGAAAGGCTGAAATCAAAAAATTGTGGAAAAAGAGCATTCCGGATTTTTAAAATCCGGAAAATCCTAACAATGTCATTCAGAAAACTAAATTCGAACAAGGGGTATTTTTGGAAAAAATAGGGCGCGCGAGGAAAGCCATAGGGTGGGAAAACTAAATCTCATAAAATTTTCTCAAAATAGAGAGAAAAAAGTTCAGCTAATAGTGAAGCCTACACACATGAGGCCCATGTCCAACAGGACAAGAAAGCAGCCCACTCCATTCCACAACCCTGAAATCTGAATGAAATGCAACTTTCAACGAGATTGTCTTTCCTTTCAAATGCTATTATGTGATCATGTACGAATCATTTATAACTGATCATATGCTCTACATGAACACCAAAACTAAGTTATTATTTTTGTCTCTAGTTATGCTAAGAACATTTATATTTCGGGAAAGTATTGGCTTGAAGTGATTGAAATTGCAGTTGCGATGTCATTGCATAGACCTCAAAATGCTTTATATTGTGGTCGCAATTGCAGTTGCGGACTATAATTTAAAATCACGATTAAGAAAAAGCTATTGTTATTATTGTCTTTTAATATCTCAATACTCAGAAAGATCAAGAAAAACATGTAATAAAACTAACAGTACTATTACACAACATTACTGTGATTGATAGATAACCAAAACACAAGTAGATGCAAAAGAAAAACTCAGAAGCAGCCTTAGCTTTCTCTAATAAACAAAGGAGAAGCCGAAAGCATGACATGGCGATAAAAAACACGTATATATAATTTAGTTACCCTCTTGGACGTAAACTACATTCCGATTCATCTCAAAGAGAGAAACCTCTACTTTAAAAATGTCTTCCCCACACAACACAAATAATAAGCAACTACTAGTCCATATTCCAATTTCAGAAACCAATTTGTCTTCCTCTATTTCCACCGACACGCGAAGACCTTCTTCCGTTAAATCTAGCTCTTTTCCATCGCCTTTCATTAGCGATCTTTGCATAAATCTTCCGAATAAGGTATAGTTTATGAGATTGCTGAGCAATGACATTAGCGGTAGAAGTACTCTGACCAAGCGATATTCCATAGCCATCATCAAAAGATTCCATTCCTTCTGTAAGAAGTTGCCAGAACAATGCTCCACTCGCAGGACCGCCTCTTTTTGCAGACGCATATATCTTGTAGTACACGGTATTGAAAAGTTGATCTCTCTGGTTACTACTGAAACCTGAATCTTTAAATGATTTTCCAAATTCTGCTACTAGAATTGGTTTCTTTAGAGCATATTGTGCATCTAGGAAATGAGCACTGAGCCAGTTGTTCAAAAATGCAAGCTGATCTTGCTCATTTGAACTTTGTACCCTGTTTGTGCAGTGAAAAAAAACAGTTGTTATATTGTAATCGGTGCATATGAAAAGTTAATCCAATTAAATCATGTATATTTGGACTAACAAGGAATTTGGCAGAATCATGGGGGAGCTATCGTTATTCTGACAAAAGTTACTCTTTAAAGCTTCAACAAAATCATTGTAATACCGTGATTTCGTGAAACTCATCATGATTCTCAACATGTACTTAGTTAGAAGTTAAACGATTTCTTTCTAAATTTAACGAAATTTCAAAATGATTTATATGATCGTATCAATCAATTCTATCTTAGAATATGCTCACAAACCAATGTGATAAAGAATTTTTAACTTTGGATGCTACCAAAATTGCGTTGTAAAAAAAATGCGGAGTTTTTTAATTTTAGGACTACCAATTAAGAGTGAGCGATGCTAGCACTACTATATTTTTAGTTACCATTGGTCGGGATAACAATGAACGGTTGCAAAATCGATGCCTGGGATTCGATTGTTGGCAATGAAGTCTGTCCCTATGTTGTTAATAGTAGGATTGAATTTGGTCCTTTGTGGTGTTGATTGTCCATAAAACCCTTCAAGTCCAGCTTCTAATAAGTGATTCCTGTCAATGGACTTCACTAAAGAAGCCATTTCCGTGATCCAACCCTATAATCAAAAGCTAAACAGTCAGAGTCAGCTCATGGAAAGTATAGCATGGCCTTAAAATCAGGTCCGTGATTTGTGAAATTTGTCCAAATATCTACTACCAATAATATTAGTAAGACTTTAGATTATAATAAGACACTTTTCTATAGAAACCAGTTGGTTAAGATTAAAATATAGGTTCAGTTTTGATGCGTAAATAATCAACAAATCACAATCAATCATGTACATGACTTTAAAGATAGTTACTATAAAAATCAAATGTTTTTAAAAATTTTGGAAAAAAATCTGACTATTTTTCTGTTTTTTATATTTCGGAAAAATCTTAATGTTTTCTCTGAATTTTTAAATTTTTTTCGATTTTTAAAATTTTTGGAAATTTTTTTGAATATTTTTATGATTTTTTGGATTTTTTTTATTTTTTTAAATTAATTTTCAAATAATTTTTTTAAAAAATATGTTGTGGAATTTTTTTTACACGTGGCCAATTAAAAAAATGCCAAATCAGCGCCACGTAAGCGAATTTGCTGAGTTGGATGGGGAAGGGCAGTATTCTGGAAAAAAAAATAATTTACAAGGATGCAAATCAAACTGAAAATTTTATAGGAGCGAAAACCAGACATATATTACGGTGGTGAAAAACACTATTAACCTAAAAATGTTCATAATTAAAGTGTAATTTGTTTGGCTAATTATGTGCTTTCGGTGCAAGATTTTGATCTATCACTGTCAATGAGAGGAATAAAAGTAGTGGGGAAAGTCAAAAAGGAAAAGAGAGAAAAAAGAAAAAGGAGTGGAAGAATCAAGAAAGAGCAAGAAGCAAGTAAAGAATAAAAATACTTGACCTGAATAGTCCTTCCTGAAGGATCTGATGTACACCTAGGTTCATTCATAAGCTCCCATGCCATGATTGTTGGGTCATCTTTGTAATGAATTCCAGTAAAACTGTTGTACCTGTTGAGAACAGTCTGGAAGATGCAGGAAAATAGATCAGATCAGATCAAATGTAAATTTAATTATGATAACTCATATTTAATTTTGTATTCGAATGGTGGAATTAGACCACTCAGACCAGTCGGTTATTAAACCAGATACGAGTTTTACAAAAAGAAAAGAAAATTATTTTAACTCATAAATAAGAATAAAGTTTTAATTCACAGTCAAATGCTAGCAAATTTGTGATTGGGATTGAGACACTATTAGTAATACTACTGATTTATGAAGCACGGATACGGACACGACACGCCGACACAGCTAAATTTTTTAGAAAATCACATATTTCAGTGTAATTACATGTGTCGGTGTCTGTCAGTGTCGGACACGACCCGTGTCTGACACGGAGACACACCTTATCCAAGAAATGTCCGTGCTTCATAGCTACCGATGCATTCTCAATCATAGTCACAAATTTTTATTAAATCCTACAAACTAAAAGGAACGGATTTCATTTTCTAATGTTTTAATCTCATCCATATGATAATTTCCATATTCAATTTTTACCAAAGACAAAAGAAGTTCTACTGGTACTAACCTTAACATGGTTGATGTAGAAACCTTTAACAACAGGGTTCTTAAAGAAATCATCATCTGATGTCAAATACTGTCCATTATTACTTCTAGCCCAGTTCACATACTGCTTCTTCCCTCCAAAACTCTCATAGTTGTTCACCAAGCTTAGTATCAGCTTAATCCCATGCTTTCTAGCCTCAGATATAACAAAATCCAACCCCTTCAAATCAACAAACAGAGAAAATCAGATACAAAATACATTCAACTACCAAATGATGTATTAAATCGAACAATTTTCGCAGGGAACCAGAAGTTTAAGACAAAAAAATGAACAATTTTCAACTTTTTTTACTGAAACAATTATTGGTCAGACTTTATTATTTACCTCGTAATCTAACGTTAGATTACGAGGACCCTTTCTCAAGTATGGTTAAGAGTTAAGACAAAGCAAATTGTAAAAATTTAAAGCTTGTTTGACCTTGAATAGTTTATGAAAAATAAAATACCTTAAACATTTGTTCATTGTAGAAGCCAGGAGAATATTGCAAAGGACTATAACCACCATCACTAAAAGCCCAAGTTCTAGCAACAGTAAGTCCATGACTTGTTGCTTCACGGAAAGCATTTGAAACCTTGAATCTCTGAGACGGATCAGCAGCTGTATACATTAACCAGTAAGCATTAAAGCCATTTGCATAGTAAGGATTTCCATTTAACATAAAGTGAATGCCTCTTGTTCTCACAAAACCATCACCAGCAGCTTCTACATTGATATTGAAACACTCTTGAGGGACCAAAATGGCCAAAAGAAATAACAAAGCAAAATGCTTCATCTTTGATATTCAATCTCTTAGTTTATGCAAGATGCACTTACCACACTATCAATGTGTATGGGAATTATTTTGTTATAGTGAGTGAGTGGTAAGACTTAAGAGGAAAGGCAAAAGTGCATCTCTTTAATGGGTAGTTGTTGGACCATGAAAAGTGAAAAGGAAGTTTGTCTAAGGAAATTACAAGTAATGATAATAAATTTGAAGATCTGCAAGAAAAAAAAAAATCTTTTGAAAATTGTAATTATTATTCTAGACCTTTTTTTGTTGGGGTGGGATAGATATTCTATACCTAATCAAATAAAGTAGTACTATTGTTTAGATAGTTAAGTTAATGCAATCCCTCTTCTAACATAAACAATGTTTTGGTTTTTTCTAAATTAGCTTTGAAAAATTATGAACAATTAACCCAATAGCTAATGAAAATTAGTGCGTAAACATATTTATTAGTGGAGTAAAAATTAGTTTGTAGAATACCACGTACATATTTATTCTAGTAACTAAACTATCTCCAATTCTTTAAGGTAGTCTATAAATATGATGTACTAAGAGAGTGAACTATGACTAGGTATCTATTTGTCTACAATGACAGCACAAATAAAACTCTAAATTGAATTAATTTCTATACAATGTCTTAGTTAATTTTTTAAAACGTGTTATTGTTGCAAAATTTTCATCGACTTCGATACCTAATTTTTGTTGGATATTTTAGCGGGTCATCTTTGATGGGATATCATCTTTGAACCATATTTTTTTTCTAAAGGTTTGAACTAGAGATTTTGTTTATAAGATTTGGGTACAATTCTATACAGATTAATGTCATTTAGAAGAGATTAACCAGTGTCCTTGAGACATTTTAAAAATAAAATTAAGACTAATCAATGCATTTAAATTTTAAATATTTGACTTTTGAAAGGATATTTTTTTAAATTTGGGATTCTTACATAGTGTCCATATAATTGTAACGATAGTTTGTAAAAAAAAAATAGTAACGATAGTTAATTTCTTATTTTATTTCTTTATTAATTTAAAAGAGTAATATGAGCCTTACCTAAAAATAATATCAGCCTCAATAAATATTTTATGATGTACTAATATTGAAAAGAAAAAGAAAACTATAAAATGGTCCACTAATCTGAGTCCCCGAGTACCGACACTCAACTGGTATAATATGGAAGGCAGGTAAACCAACTGCCACACTTTTTAGATGTGGCTTGGCTTTATGAGTAACGAAAAGGACAAAACAAAACAAAAACTGAATATTATTACTATTATTTAGGATAAAGGTTTTTTTTTTTTGACTAGGATAAAGTAATATTATTACTATTATTATTAAATCATTAATAATAAAAATTCATGCCATGCTTATAATAGATAATTTATCCATCAACCAATAAAAATGAGCAATTTATTTGTGGGGTCAAGATAGTTTATGGATACCACTTAAAAAAAATGAATGTTTATTGATTGAGCTAGATTATTCACCGTACTTTCATGGTACTCTAGTTGTCACCTGAAATTAATAGGACATACATAATAATAATATGTAAGTATGTGTGTAACTGTTCTCTGATTGAGCGTTTTTTACTTAAATGAGCTTCTAAGACGAAGCTTAAACCTTAAAAGGGAAAATGACTTGTTTGAAGTGCACCGACAATAACCAAAGTTCAATGGATCAAAATATGGGGCAGGTTTATATGGAGTACATACATGCATACAAGCACTGCACTTGTCTGGCACTGTATCCCAAACAACCAGAACCACTCATAATGAGCAGGAGCAAATTAAAAGACGAAAACTCTAGCCATTTGCAAGTTTATGATAAACATGAGATTTTTTTGTGCACACTTAGCTTACTCATCCATTCCTTTTGATAAACATTTACTCGTATTCTTCACTTTTGTGGTTTTGCAATCTCTACCATATGATCCACATCCACCACGTGGCATATTGTGAAAAACCTATTTATTTTGACCCATGCTTTTGTAGTATCCGATTTTTATCACCAAGCATCCTTCTCAATCTCATAATGCTCCTTACTGTGCCTAATTAATTTTGGTGAGAATAGTTTAAATAGAACTAGACTTTGCAAATTAAATCTGGTCAAATAAAAAATTAAATAATCTATAGACTTTTTTTTAGGGAAAATAATGTATAGACATAATCCAAACTCCTAGATACACCGTCAAAGGTTGGCCCTAGGACATGTCTTAAAGTCCCCCAAGATTGTGTTGTGAGTAAGTAGAATCCATAATGGAAAATTACTACTGCTACAACTTCTCAGTTGTTCTTACCAATTTGTTCGATTATTCATATAGATTCAGACATACATGTGGGATCAGAATTGATATGGTAGGTATTGTATATGTATACGTGCAATAATCACGGAAGATGGTGGACAAATAATTAAGGTAGAGTGTGGAAGGGATATGGTGACGCGTGGGTGAACAAAGTCACGTTCATGTTTCTCCATGACCATGACCATGACTGCCGCAATTAAATCTCAAGATCTAATTGCTTATTCAAATAGTATTATTTACATTGATTTCATATGTAGTTAGTTATTTATTTAATCAAGTATTTAAACCCACATGAGTTGCCCTATGCTATTGACTTGAGACTTGAGAATGTGCTACTTTTTAATGTCTTGTGTTTGATTCTTTCCGATACTAATATTTTTTGTTGCAAAGCTAATCAAACAAGAACAGGAAAAGAAAAGCAAGTACAAAAACTTAAGTTCTTGGAAAGAAGGTTCCCAAAGCGTCGTTCCTAAGCAGAGCGAGGAGGTCGGGGGGAATGGACTAAGAAGTCACCATTTGACGAAGCTCCTAGTTTTGTCATGAAATCGATATATTGATTTCCTTCTTGAAAATGTGTTGGATAGTGAAATTGCGAGAAACTAGAATATCCTTTATATCCAGAATTTAGGTATGGTATTTTGAAGCATCACATGTGATAAGATTGATAAAGAGGAGGGAATCTGAGTGGTATACCAACTCTACAAAACCCATGTCTACTGCTAGCCAGAAGCCTTTGTGAATTTCCGTGAGCTCAGCAAGCAAAATCAAGTCGAATTTGAGAGGAAACCTAAGAAGCTAGAGAGGTAGAAGCCCGTGCTATTGCAAATTATTTAGGGGTGTTTAAATCCAAACCGATCCAAATTAAAACCGCAAATCGATCTAAAAAAATCGAAAATCACACAAAATCGAATATTATTGAATGTGTTTGGATGATATTTTGTGAAAACTGCTTGGAATGGATTGGATTTTGGATTGATTTTTCAAAACCAAACCGAACCGAACCGCATACAAATATTTTAATATATATTTCCATTTTTACAATTAGAATATATTATATTATATTAAGCTATTATTTTTTTTCTTTTTAATTCTTTTAATACCATGTATGAGTTTAATTTTATCAATTTTGTTTCTTTTTCGTATGTTTTAAAGATAATCAATCATTATTATTCCGCACTATTATTTTTTTTATAAATCATATGCAATATTTTGTATCGAACCTATCATTTTATAATATTTTTATAAGATTATTATTAATAAAAAAAAGTTACAATTTATAATTTGGACATCCAAAAATCGATCCAAATCAAACCGCATTAATTTGGATCGGATCGGATCGGATCAGTTTTTAAAACTAATCATCCAAAACCGAACCGAACCGCATATAATTTTATCTTTAGATTGAATGAGTTTTTGCTTCAAAACCGATCCAAACCGGACCGCAAACACCCATATAATTATCCCCCCAAAGCCGGCTCGGGTTGGAATGCTTGCACAACTTCCGTCTACGTTAAGAATAGGTATAGGTGTAATTCTCACAAGTGAAATTCTCCATTTTTCTCGATTGTTACATCTCAACCACACCCTCAATATCTTATTTTCTTTATAATATTATGATATCTCCTTTTTCTCTTTTGTTTAATAGTATAGATGTAAATCTGTAACAATTGAGAAAATTTAAGAAATTTTCACTTGAGAGAATTCATCCCCTCCTTGAGAGGTTGTAAATAAATTCCATCACAAGTACTCATAACTATTGGTGATTTTCTCTTATGTGATTTCTTTCAGATTTCTGCTCTCCCCCTGCAATTTTTGCTCGTGCCCAACATGTTTTCTTGTTGTACCCCTGCGTGAGTTAAGTCACGCACGTTGGCTGGTGGTCAGAGCTGAAGAACAAATGTTTTTTTGGACGGTGGTCAGTTTTTCAACATTCAATCCACACGTTTTTTACCAAATTTTACACGTTTTTTGACCACATTAATAGTGTTTATAACCTATACTATCATTCTCACTTATAAATACCCCTCCATACTTCCCTTATTCCTCACACCATATCACTTTCTTCCCCTTCTCACTCTCTCCCTCTCTTTCTCTTCTTCTTGTTTTTTTTTTGTCAATAGTCACTTTGGGGGCAAAAGTGATCAAACTTCTTCGGGGTAAAATAGTGAGTAGCCGACTTGGGAAAGTGATCGACCCTTGGGATAAGTTTAAATCTGTTTTTTTTAACCCCAGAAACTTTTTACCGTGGGTAAAAAGAATTTCTTGGGGTAAAAAAAAACCAGATTTAAATTTATCCCAATGGTTGATGATGTATTTTCCCGAAGAAGGTTGCTCACTATTTTACTCCAAGAAGGAGAAAATAAGTAGATTTAGTGAATTCGAATAAATTATTGTATGAATTATTAATAAAATGAGATATTGTTATATGCCTCAATTTTGTTAATTCCTTGTTATTTATATTTGCTTTTATTTTCTAATTTTGTATTTAATGAATAAATATTAATTTAGTTAATTTTCTTTTATTTATATTTGTATTTATTTAATGACTAAAATCGAATCAATATTTATTTTAAGTTCATAAATAAATTAGAATAAAATAAATACATAAATAAATTAGAATAAAATGAACAAATAATTTAGCAAAATAAATAAATTAGAATAAAGTGAAAAAATAAATTAGAAAATAAGTAAATTAGAATAAAGTGAAAAAATAAATTAGAATAAAATAATTTGAATGTAGTAAATAATTAAAAAAAAGTGAGTTAAGTTACTATGTGTGACTTAAGTCACGCAGCGTAACTTAACTGACGCAATGTTTTATACTTGTGTTAGTTAACTAATGAATGGGTAGTTTAGGTATTTCAGTTAGATGCGAGTGAAACTTGCTGTGTAAAGAGCAGAAATCTTTCTTTCACGTAGCAAAGAACAGTAAACTTTCCCAGATCTTCTCTGTAGAAAAACTAAAAACAAACCTTGAATCCAAACTAGCATTTTTTTAAGAGAGGAGATTTTCACACCTTTAATATCACTTCCATGTACACATTCAAAAACGTGAATTTTGTGCAGCTAGAGAGCAATCTCAAAATACAATATTTATCTAGTTAAAAAAATACACTTCCAAAAACATGTTAATTCTTTAGAAATGGGGGAAGTAAGAACTAAGAAAAGTTGTTGTTCTCCCGAGGCTTAATTGATTTGTCGGTCTCATAACTTATTTCTTTTATTCAATTTAGTCTCATAAGTCTTAACTTTCTCAAACACGTCCATTAACTTATTTCTTTTATTCAATTTGATTCAATTTTGATAATTTTAATCCCCTAAAAAAAAGACCGTTGGATTACGGAGGTCTATCAGATTTTATAGTGTATCACCAACACCTAATTTATTTACTTTCTTCTTCTTCTTCCCTCATCTTCATCTACATTCATCCTTCATCAATAAAACCCAGGAAAAAAATTAAACCTACTATTTAATCACTACACCGCCATCATTGTCATCTTCATCTATCATCATAAACACCCTCCAATCACTCCACCATAACCATCCCAAAATCAACAGAAGAACTTGGATCCCTAATTCACTTTTTCCTCCATTACAACACAGCAACAAAACAACGCTCGAATCTGTAGATGATAACAGTGAGTTACCAGAATTATTTGATAAATTACTACCTCGGTACTAAAATCACATATTTGTAGAATTGCTTTCAATTTCCTTTTGTTTAATCTTCGAAGTGATATTTTCTAACCAAAATTTCATTGATCTTGTAAGGGAGTGCAGATGGCTGGGTACAAGGCCTAAAATATATGTAAAGGTCTAAATCAAATTTGTCCTATTGTACATTTATACTAAATTGAAAAATTATAAAGCCTTTCTTGAAACATAATCTGCAATCAGAAATCCCTCAAACATTATATATCATCAAAGCTGCTATGCAACACTGAACCGACTTTCCTGCAATCAGGAATCCCTCAACCACACAACCATAATCTTCAACATGGTCTATATTGATAGCACATATTGCTACAATATGTTAGGATATAGAATAGTAGAATACAATATAATCTATCCGGCAAGTCCAGATCATACATGTAGTCTTTAGACATTATATTCACACGAATCATCACTTCATAAGCCACCCAAAACAAATTATTGTAAATAGCTAGATAGCTTTCTCTCACCCCTATTACATGCATAACATGCCTAGAGATCTAGTTTCTGTGACGACTATACTTAAAAAACTTACCTAATTTTGTTTACACGCACTCGGTCATCTCTGCGTGTGAAAAAAGACGTGTGTGAAAAAGCGACAAGTCTTATAAATAAGAGTATAATGCCCAAAAGATAATATAATCATTATGAATAGAAAATATATATCACTTGCAGCAGCACAAGGCATTCAGAAGCTGTATCAAACAGAGGAGAGTAAACCATGTACAAAAAAAAACAATTTCATGCACCATTTGTACATATACGCAGATTATCTAACAAATCCTCAAAACTGAAGCAGGGGAGGAATTTACACCAAGGGCAACTTCAAAACACAAACATTGAGCAGAATGAATATCAAACGGAATCTATGGTTCTAGGAGACAGAGAAGTTACGAGGAAGTTGTGGATTTGAGGACACTATTAATTCTATGTGCACAATTCATTTCTTGTAACGATACTTCAAATGCTAAACAAGAGTATGGGATTTGAAGCTTGGTTTGCAACATTGTTAGAATGTAATTAGAGGTATCAATAGAGCCCCAAATTTTAAAGCCCACTTAAAAAAGCCCCCACTAAATCCACTAAATTAAAATCTCCTAATTGAACAAAATTATTTGGGGTCAAACCCACTATAAGATCTTTTTATTTGTAGGTCTAAAAAAGCTTCATATTAATTATTTTAAAAAAAGAAGGTAAAAAAAAAAGATTTTTAAGGTAAAAAAATAATTTTTTCAGAAAAAAATAATAATTTCGGTAAAAAAAGTTTTTTTTTTAGGTTAAAATAGTTTTTTTTTTACGTAAAAATAAAAAAAAATTTAGATAAATTTTTTTTTTTGGTAAAAGAAGTTTATTTTTTTTTAAAACTTAAAAAAATAAATTATTGAAATTTTGGGGCTTTTGATTTTTTTATTTGTGGGCTTGCATGAATGTGGACATTTTAATCTTGTGAATATTCAAGCCCCCTTACTATCTAGGTTAGGGCCAAAACTTCAAGACCCCATGATATTGACACCTCTAAATGTAACCTCTTCTGGTTTTCATTTGTCGGTCGTTTCTCATCTCTACTAAGCTGGTTCTATTCTTGTATATCAACTATTTTTTTGCCCAACAATTGATAAAACATAGTCTATTTTATCACAAAACACTATTTCGGCAGCACTGCTAAAATGTAATGGACTATCTCCATTATTTCTTAAATCTGTAAAACCATGTGATGTGATATAATATAACTTCTTACTTCGACCTCTGATTGGAGCAGACTCAGCCTTCTGCCAAACTTACATCCCAAATACTCCTCCTTTCATCTCCAAACAACTTAATAGCTGTAGCCATTCCAAAAAAACTTTATAGGTAATCAACGAATGACTCATATACCATAAAAATGAATTTCTAACCACAACCTTCTACCACTTCATGGTTGTAGAGAATGCAAAAACTTCGGCTGACTACAACAGCATGATCCAACAGTCGGTAGCATTGTTACAACGGACAATGTCAAGGTGCATCAAGATATATGAGGAGTTCACCATTTGACAGAGACAACACAAAAAAACCAAAAACAAAATTTGGCATTCATCGCCGCTCAACGGATTGTCGGGTTCACCTCTTTAAGTGGGTCAAGCTTACATTCAGCAGACAATGAAATTCTCTAAGTGTGGAAATACTCACAAAAACTCCCATAACTATAAATGCACAGAGCCAGATGCATCATATGGCTAAACATGACAAGTAAAACAGTTGGCTCCAATGCATAGGATGCTATGCATATTTCTCTACCATGTGGTTCAACACACTCCCGTAAAAAAAGCTGCCTACAAGGACTTCCAGTGAAGGACACATTCTTCTATATATCTGGATTATGCACATACTCAGGATGCAAGAAACTTGTAACTAATCAAAGAGATGAGTTGACTACACTATGCATGTATAACTTCTATTTTTCATTCCTAAAGTATCTGAGTAACAAGGATTCAGAGTTAGTGAGTATAGGGTGAATTATTTAGCTGCATCATCATGTTCAGGAACTGGATGATCTTCTGCGGAGGACGACTCTCCACCAGCAGGAAGATAAGACCATGCTACTGCGGCCGTACCAAGTGCGATCACAGTCGTTAGGGAACCCCAAATCCATTTCTGCTTCTTACTCTTTCTTTGCCTCTCGCGTCGTGCCATCTCTAAACAAGACAAAAATCACGTAAATGAGATTTAAAATTAAGCAGGCTCATTAGAACAAAACATTCTTTAAGCTGGGAACAAGGTAATGCAATCTTTACAAATAGTATGTTACACTTTTGTGTTTGTGTGCGAACAAAATATCATGTAGTTAGGGAAAAGTCACAGCAAAGCCATTAAGAAAATACTAATACGATGCTAAGTAAAACGAGGCATATTTTAAGCTGGGAAAAAGGTAATTTAACTATGTAATGCAATGTTCACAAAAGGGATGTTATACTTTTGTGTTTTAGCGCAAACAGAATACCATCTAGCTATTAGGAAAATCCTACAACACTTGGAAAATGGAGTTGGATCCACTACAATAAAAAATTTCAAATAGTGAAGGTTTCCCTAACTACGGCATCTGGGGTTTGTCCTCTTACTACCACATAAACCAATAACAAATAACAACTCCCAAGAGACATCAGAACATATCAATAACTAAAATGTATAATGTGATTTTGCATATTATAACACTGACTTCAATGCAAGCTTTAAGCTATGAATTCATACTATCTTGGCATTTAGTTCTTTATTATCACAAAAAATCAATTTTTTTCCAATCTTTAAAACCTTAACGGTTAAGATATACCAAGATATACCTTCATTAAAAAAAATAAAAAATATTGGTGGGTAAGGAGGGCTAATTTAATTTTATACCACCAATTCCCATCTATGAAGCACAGGAACAGACAAATGTCTAAATTTTTCCGGTGGGTCACAACACATAAGACGGCCTTTCCTAATAAAAGTTTAAGTCTTTTAAAATCATTCCTATTTATATTTTAAATAGGCTTTTTTGAACAGTTGCATCCTTCCATGTCAGGCTATATATGAGTGATGGTTAAGCTTTTCGTAAGAAAAAAACAAATTAGCAGCCCAGTTTGAGTGCCCCACATGTGTCAGTCGGGTGTTGATTAAGAAGTGCAATCACACCCATTCACAGACTGATGCAATCTAAGAAAATACCATGTCCTGCCATGGATATGCGAGTCTGAACTCCTAATAAAACAACTATCCCCAACACAGCTACGGCTATTGACAAAATACATGATATTCAGTCAACACACATACACTCTTGTGGTCTATCCAGATTCTAAAACATATATATGACCAAATTTAATTGCACAGTAAGTTAACTGTTACGAGGGGAAATATGACAAACCAAATGTCCACTAGTTGAATAAATCTACCTAATTAGAAGTAGAAAAACGATTAATGTTCACACGATCAAAACAATTAGAGACCAAAGATGTGATATAAGTCTTACCTACTGCTTCCTGGTTTCTCTGAGACATCTCATGATTCATGGTCTCATAACAGTGGAGACGTTCCATGAGTCGAGCAATCTCAAAGTTCTTTGACTCTAGTTGAGTTTCCATCTCCATCTCTACCTCAGTCCTGACAGTTGCTCTCCCAATAGTATTTGATATGAACCTAGCAACATAAAGTTGTTGACATAGGTCTTCCACTGGATCAGAATACAGCTGCTCACCCTCAGCAACAGCTGTAAGATCTGCAGGCAAAACGATTCCTGCTAGATACAACCCCTGCCTAATACTCTCCCATTGATTTCTCATGTTGTTCAGTGATTCTTCAGCTTGCTTCCGCTTCTCTATCTCCATCAATAGACTCAATCTCATTTCACGCAATTCAGCTTCAACGTCAGATGCAGAATTTTGAGTGGCAGCTTCCGATGACAGTTCTACAGAAAGAGAAGAAACAAGTAAGCTAATATGACATGAAATAAGAAATACAAAATATGCAATAAGATTGATATATTCTTGAAAAACTTAGATGGTCACAGTTGCATTATGACATTGAGAAAAGAATTTTAAAAAAATCCTACTATTGCCACGTGCATTTGCAACAGAAAAATTGGAGTGAAGGTAATCCAGTTTACCTTCCCAAGCATCATAAAACTCCCCGCCAGGACTGCTGAATTTCATAGATAGGTCTGTCCCTGCATTTTCTTCCACGTCAGTGTTACTTGTGAAACTCATTGAATCTTGCGGGTCAAAGAAGTCTTCAATATCTGTATCTCTTGCCGTATTCAATGCAGGAGCATTTTCCCTGAGCAAATCATTAGCAAAGCTACTACTCTCTGGTTCTTTGTGTCCCTTCATCAGTTCACTTCCATTGCTTCTATCAAATTCACCACCACAGACACCCTTCAAAAACTCCTTTTCAACAGGTTCAGGATTTGTAAAACTGAATTGGAGATCACCCGCTGAACTTGCAGCACAGGTATCAAAGCTCTTATCATCAACTTTTTCCTCAACGGAAACATTCTTTTTGGACAGCACACTGGCCTCAGATGAACTCTTATGGAGACGAGGGCCACGACGTTTGTGGTTTATGATGTATGGTGAAGGAGGAAATGAAGAAGGTGAATCTACAACCGGAAGTTGTTTCACCTCGGGTGTAGTATAAAGTGCTGGCTTTAACCGAGGACGAGGAACCTTATTTTTCACAGGTGGAGCACTCGTAGTCCTCTCAAGTTTTTGAGCTTTTGGTACAGGCATTGAAGTTGGAGCAGGTTTATCAATTGGCTTGGAAGCTCCAGTCTCTAAAAACCTATCAAACGCTATTGCAGTATATGTCGGCATGTCTCTAAATTACAAAGACATATAAACGTGAATACTTCAATACAGCTTCTCATCCAAGAACAATTTTTAGCAATCTATACCCTGTTTGAATAAACAAAAGATAAATAAAATCAGAGTTTTTCGTGTTAAAAGCAGTTTTCATAAGCTGTCTTGGAGAGCCTATGAGAATAAGTTGAAAACAGCTTATAGAGTATAAACATGTGCTAAGCTGTTCCCATAAGCTATCTCATACAGTCTGACAAGTGCTTATCAACATGTGCTGAGCTGTTCAACATAAGCAGTTGTCTGCTTATGTGCTAAGTTAACATTATTTTACCTTTTGCCATAAAAATAGCTTATGCAAGCTTATACATAAGCGCTTATATCCAAATTCCTAATCCTAATACTGCAGCTACCATTAATACATGATGAAGAAAGACAAAAAACCAACATATAAATTTTCCCAGAAACTAGGGGAAAATAATAAAGCATAAAGTATAATCAAAATTCAAAATTTTGAAACCGCCAAACAAGTTCAAAAAATTTACCGCAAAAAATAACGATAAAAAAGACAATAGATAGAGAGAGAGGAAAAAACCTGGTGAGAGAAAAATGAAGGTTAAGCATGAAAGAGAAAAAGAGAAGAGAAGGAACGAAGCTTCAAACGATGCCTACCAACTGTTTGCGTTTTGTTCAAACAGAAGAAAATATAAACAAATTCTTTGTATTTTTTTATTGCAATGACCGCCTCTAGCAGATTTGATTTGATTTGAGTTTCGCGTTGGAATTTTCTCTTCTTTTCTAGAATTTGGGACACTATTTTTTCGGGGGTGGGTGGGGACCTATGACCATCTTATTCTCTACTCCAATCTTTAGATGATTCTATTCTTTTGTTTAGGGTTCTGTCCTTTGTTCTATGGACCTTATTTTGACCAACCCATCACAAAATTGAATTCTTTTTAGTGAAATTGTTTTCTCTTATTTCTCTTGTGTGTCTTTGAATTTTCAATTTTGCTTTTGTTTGAATTCTATACTTTAAAATGTGTTTTATTAATTTTGAATTATAGAATTTGAAAATAATCAGAAATTTAGATTTTATAATATGAAGCGTATTTTTTGGAATTCGAATATTAGAATTTGAAAATAATCAAAAGACACTAAGACAATAATTTTCTATTAAATTATATTCTACATCATCAACAATGTATTTTATCTGTGTTTTTGGTAAACAAGAGGACTAGTTTGTTTTGATTATTATAAGGAGGATCAAACTAGAAATCTTAAGATATGTTGTGCAATCTTTTTCTAGAAAATACATGAATGTTCATCATATTCATAAGTTGTTTTATGAACAGGATGAATAAAACGGTTTTTTTGTATGAAGGTAGTGTATTTCGATAGAAAGAAGTGAAGAAAAAATGCAAGTAAAAAGACTTAAAAGTTTAAATGCAAAAGCTTAAAGAAATGTAAATTGCATTGCATTTAAATGCAAAGGTGGTTCGACAAATCAAGTTACATACATTATGCGACTCTTTTCTCTAGACGCTGATACTTCGAGTGCTAGAACTCTATAAATGATTTGCGACCCGTTTTTCCCATGAAAAACTATTATTTATACATAGAAGAAATAACTGCAAAAACTAAACTACTAAGCACTGCATTTCTTTGACCAGAAATTGTCCGCCTCCCACATCCTGGACATTTGAAACCACTTGAAACCACCTTTTTGCTAAATTAACTGCTTGTCAGTTTCCACCTTTTTGTCAAAAACTTCAAATGCTTGTCAAATATTGTGGCTTCTGTTGAAAAACTCTCATTATTTGTCGAACTCAGCAACTCCAGTCATGAACTTAGGGAATTTTGCAGCTTTGACCTTTCTTTTACCTGTCGAATAACATCAGATAAAAATACAGACCAACACAACGATATAAAATAGAGAATGTTGTTCTCACATTGTCATCGTTCTGAAGTTTTATACATGTGAACCGAATGTGTCCCTCTGAGTCCATTGACGTACGATAATACTCAACACTAACCACCATTCTCGTGTCACTGTTGTGGAGACGACAATTAATATGGTCGAGTCGATCATTCAAATCAAACAGTGTAACATCAACACCGATCATAATATAATTGAGTTTTTCCTTGTTGCAGTAAATTGGAATGAGGTTTGAGTTTATTTCAATTAGATAAATGTTTATTGTTATGTGGAGTGGAATGAAAATAAACCAAATTGTCCAATTTAATTTGTAGAAGTTTGTGAGTCATGCACCACATATACTATAAAAAAAAAGTATGTATACATACAAGAAATCTCTCCAAGCAATATTGCTTGTGATTCAGTTTTCCTATATTTTGAAAAACTCAAATTGTATTTGAGATTTAATAAATCAAAATAATCTAGAAAGGAAAATGTCTATTGTTATGTGTTGTAGAGTGAAAATGAACATAACATACAAATTTATAGAAATTTATGTGGGTCGTGGACCACAATATATGTCGATATCACATAAAATCTTGTGTTTGACTAATACATATTCATCGAAACTTTAACAAAGTATATATGTTTCTGATTATAGAATTCGAATTGTGTTGAACCCCCAAAGATCATATTTCAAACATAGTTTTTGTCACTATATTGACATATTTCGCATTCTATAAATCAAACAACCATAAAATGTTGTTAGGTAATCTAACATCGATACATGTACTCTAACATACATCCACATCAAAACATACATGCATAATATCAAAACATAAAATAATTTATGTATGCCACATCAAAATATTCAAACATAATATCCGAACATCAACATAATATACATTTTTCCAAGCCGCATATTTGAAGTGCATGGTATCGTAGTTGCAGCGTTCCATTTATTGACCAGATAAGTATTGGTAATGGTGGTTGCAAGTTTAAGATCTATATTTTTTTCCAGCTTTTTATTTTCTAAACTTCGTTTGTAAAGCCAAATCTGTATTATTGGGAGTTAAAATTTGTTTATGATGAAAGTTTGATGTTTCTAAATTTCTTCCTTGAATATGTTCTTGATGATGGTGTGGTAAATCCATAAGAGAAATGCTATGGACATTATTATATCATTATATCCAATTGGATTCAATAGGCAGATGAACATGCATGTATACATCATATCAATGATGAAGAAAATCATTTATATTTTGATCCACATCCTCTTATGCAAATTTGATATGAAATTCAAACTCTAGTTTAATTTTTACAAGAAATAGCACTAAGCCACTAACATCAATTGAATTCAAAATTTGAGCAAAACATATCATTTATAATACATAACAGGTTTATTTGAATTAGAATCCCACATGCCTCCTTCCTTCAAATACTCAACATATCTTGCAAATTCAGGCTTTGATGTTGATTTCTTCTTTCTCCGAAAATCAAAGAAATTGAGAAGTGGATGAGTAGTACTCTTCTCCTTATGATCACTACTTGCTTTCTTTGTTGGGTTTCTTTGTAGATTAATATCCCCTAAGGTTGAAGCCATAGCCATATTTGTCTTTATATTTGATGGCCCTGAAGGAACACTTATGCTCCTCTTCAAGTACTCTTCATTTGAAGTCTCATTATGTCCACCAAATTCTTTATCTAATTTCTCATACTTCTCATGCCCTCTTCTAGTACTATTGGATTTAAACATGGTTGGATCCTATTGTATGAAAAGCAAGATTTTATGCTTTTGAATGTTTGGTTGATGGATTAGGAAAGTATAGATATGAAAGGAAAATGGTTGGTGACTTGGTAAGAGTTGTGGATGAGATAACTTGTAGCACTTGACATAAGAGAGTGCTTTATATATTCTATGATGCCAAGTTCGTATTTTTGATGTAACGTTTTGATTTATTTTTCATGTTTTGATTTAATGTGTTTCTGTATACGTGGTTTGAAAACAATATCATTGTTGCAATTTTATTGACTTTTTGTGCCGTGCCCAACAAAATTCCGCCCACAATTACATAAATAACATTGTAGACCAAGGACAAATATATTAAAAATAGCAAATGTGTGAATAACGATTTAGTTTTTCCTGGTACACCAAGCTTGATTTCCTTAGTCAAACTCAAAGTGCCCCTAACTGTTTTCCTAAAACTTTTATTGCTTTGACATGAAACATGGAAACATTCAAAATAAATCGCTGGAGAGAGTAGACAAGCTCGTAGTAGTATGACTAAAAAATTAGTAAAAGTGATGTTCACGAGTTGGATATGCCTGATGCTTCTAATAAATACTTAGTACAATAGTAAAAAAAAAAATAGTATAATTAAAAAAAAAAAAAAAATTTAACCACAAAATCAATACAAATTTGACCCACAAATCCTAGTTCAACTATAAAACGTATTTTACTAAAAAAAAAACTAAAAAAAAATATAGTTCAACTGTCATCAATAATAATTAAAAAAAAAACATCAATATCTAAATATCTAATGACGATAATTTATTTAAAATATTATTCTCTCTTTTCATGTGTGAAATGGTGGTTAAATTAGTCACTGGTTGTAAGACATTTATATATTTCTCATGTGTGAAATGGTTAAATTATTCACCGGTTCTAAGACTTAGAAAATGAGTTGTTCATAATAAAAAAACATTTCTATCGTGATAGGAACCTTTAACATGAATTAAGATTTAAGAAGATGAAAGATCGTTCAGGTGCTTAATTTAAGTTGTTTGGCAAGAGAAACTATAACTTCCTTGAGTTTAATAAAATTAAATTCCCACCATTAGCATCAACAATCCATTGTCGTCCAGCGGTTAGGATATCTGGCTTTCACCCAGGAGACCCGGGTTCGATTCCCGGCAATGGAATTTTTTATATTTCAGTCTGTGATGTAAAGCGGCGTAGATAAATTATACTAAAAAATACACACAATCATATAATTATATTAAAATAGCTTTAATTACAATTATTTGTATTCACTTAAGTATGTTTTAATCTGTAACAAAAAAAAAGTATTCCCTCAAAAAAAAAGTATGTTTTAATAAAATGTGTAGAAAACAATATTAACTTCACTCATTTTTTTTGTATAAATACATAAAGAAATAATTATGTAGATGTAAATTACATGCTAAATTCATAAATATTTGTGTTTATATAAAGAGAAATGTTAACGAGTGCGTCCGGGACACTCTTTATATTAAATTCATTTACAGTTTTAAATTGGTTTTAAATTTTAATTTAATTAATAAACACCTCTGACGGGTAGTTTACCATGTCTTGTTTATTTAGGTTGAACAAAAAAATGAACATGAAACTACTAAGTCAAAAATTCAAGAGAAGACACGTCTATGAGGAATTACAATGAAACACGAAATGCCAAAAACAACGATAATAACAAACTAAACTGCAGCAACATGAAGCAAAAATAAACAAAACATAACAAAACCTATGAAAAGAGTTTAGCTGGTGTATCTGAATTGACTTGAGTCCTCTCGAGGTCTATTATTGAAATTTTGATTTTTGAGTACACGAAAACTCAATTATGCCACCATTAAAATGTAAACCAAAAATCTTGGTAACAAAGTTCTTGAGAAGAAATAGAGGATCATTTTTTACTAAAACCTAAATTGATAGTATTCTTTATTTTAGAGTACATGCCCAACTACAGTACTTTAGAACTGCAGATATGTCCTCGGACTATTTCAGTACAACCAAATTGTTGCGTTGTCATCATTATCAAGAAAGAAAGAAAAAAACCATACGCCAACATGTTCTGATGTTCAAGCTAACAGTATGAACACCAATGCACCCCCAAAAATTATTGGAAACAAAGAGCACATAAAAGATACTAGAAATCGCACATAAAAGATACTCAAGAAATAAAATTAAGAAGCCTTTGGAGCTTTATCTAGCGCAGCATTATCAGGGGGGTTAATCTCTGGAGGTGTGTCGCCAACAGCGTTGAGTACTGAACCATCTTCGTCCGGACGAACAAATTTCTTGCCAAGAACTTTCACAAATTCAGTCTCATCCAGCTTTTTTGCATTTTCAGCAGCATGAGCCTGAGCCAAATTGGAATAATTTAAGGCAGATTGTGAGAAAAAGGTCATTTCATCTTCTGTGAGCTTCCTCAAGAACCTTGCTGGATTACCTCCCCAGACCTGCAAAATGAAAGATAGACATGATAATCGTAAATAAGCTGAAAACCTTCTGAATAATTTGTTTGAATTTAGGTCTAATTGAATCACACATAGGGGTTAATGCCCTATGTCAGCTTCCATTGATAATTTTAGGAAATTATAATATCTGCAACAATTTAATTTCAGTTTTTAAGAGAGGAAGCAGAACAGAGCACACTCCCTTCTCTGAAGAAAAACATGTTCATACAAACCTCTCCACAGGGAATTCTTGTATTCTGCCTGACAAGAGCTCCGGCAGCAACCATGGCATGTTTTTCAACATGCACACCATCAAGTAAGGTTGCACCCATGCCAATGAATGCCTCATCCTCAACAGTGCATCCTTGTAACACAGCACTGTGACCTAAATTTACAGTACCAAATCCTTAGATAAAGTTCCCTACTAAAACCATGTAAGTTATAGACAAACTGATCACATATTCATTTCACTCACCTACAGTGACGTTATCTCCAATGATAGTAGGTAATACCCTTCCACTCAAATTAGACTTAGCAACATGAACAAGAGAATTGTCTTGTATATTAGTTGAAGATCCAATAGTAATGCTGTTAACATCACCTTCATAGGAAAAATATCACTTAGTTAAAGATAAAACACAGCAACAGAAACACAAATATCAGAAAGACAATGGGGTGGGAATATTCATACTAAACCCCATTTTATATGGAGTAAGAAATATGCATATAAAATGATTATGACTGCATGAATATTAATTACATATGTACAAAAGTTGTCCTTAACATTCCATTTGAATACTAATAATGGAAGTACTGAAAAATTAACGAAACAAGTATCCAAAGTGCAGTCCTCTCCATCTTATGTAAATAAATCAGAAGGGAGTATAATGCGGTTAGGTTAGGGGTGTTCCACAATTCAAGAACGCCCAATCCAACATGATACAGCCCAAAATAGTTTGATTTGGATAATGGGTTTTGAATTTCTAACACATCATGAACCCGTTACCCGACTAAAACCATCTAACTTTTTAATTGAGATATTGGAGAATTACTTAGTTTATTGTATTATTTAAATTTATAGTATTTTTGGCTATATAAAGAGTTGGAATGTTATTAAAAAAAGTACATTTATAATGAATTTGCAAATGTATTTTTCTTCATGACCCGTTTGATCAGACCTGAACCAACAGTTCTTCAATGGATTGATTAGTTTGGGTTTGATAAATTTTTTTGCATAAACCTAACCCAAACCAAAGGGTTTTGATTAGTTCACTTAACAGGTTTGATCAAACCAACTTTAGAACACTCCTATATGTAGAAAGCAATAAATTTTTAACTCCATCACTTAAAATAAGTATGTTTGGTAAAGGTATACAAATGGAAAGAGGAGACATTAGGACATATGGAACAGAGGAATGGAGTTGGGTGCAAAGGTTTGTTTTTCGAAATCAGTTTTGGTGCTAGGTGAAGGTATTCAAATGGAGTGAAAATCATTTTCAAGCAAACGGAGGAGAGGCTTAAAATTACAGTCCTGAAGCAATGGGATGCTCAGTGGAAATGCAACTCATTTCTCTGTACGCATTGGGACGTGAGAATCCAACTCCAAACTTGAATCCAAACGTAAGCTTATTGATCCACCTTTTTGGTTGCACCAATCAAGTGTAAAGTAAATTTTCATTGCAATAAATTGATCACCAAATATCAGAGCAGCCAAGCAACCCTAGGTCAAATTTGCACAGTTTGGAATCCCCCACCCCTGCTGTCACATTTCTTTTTTCCATACAATGAAATTAATAAGAAAAGACAGCCTATATGATGTTGGATTACAGTTATGATTGTCTAATCATGTAATCTCCAAAACAAATTTATGACAAACAAAAAGTAGAACCCCTAACATGAATTAGGAATCTTAATTGTGTTTATCATGTGATGGGATGCATATCAAACCCTATTGTTATGGTCATAAGCCCCAGAAACACAATAAAAAATGTAATGTATACACAAAACAACGAATCCCTGAGTTGAAGGAGTTATTAATAATCATGGGCAATCGTTATTAAGCAGCAATCAATTGATGAACATGTATCCGTATTTGTTTTGAATATACCGTGATGAATTTGAACATTTTATTATGATGGATGAGAGAGGTCCATACCCTAATCCATTTGGTTATTTAATTGTTGCCCCATTAGACACTTAACTATGAAGTACCGACACATATACAAATATCAGGCACAACACTAATACAAACATGTTGAATCCTGTAGCAATTGATTGAATGTAATGACATGTTTCGGTGTCGGACATAGACACATTCAGACACAAGACACGCCATCAATCAGAAGTGTCGGTGCTACATGGAGAGTGTGCTCTCTCTCTCTCCTGTCCTTTTTTCTATGAATCCCAATTCTCTGCCACCTATTATCTCTGGATGACTTAAAAGTATCATAAAAAGGTTTAGTGGGTTTACCTCTAAGAACACAACCATACCAAATGGAAGAAGCATGACCAATCTGAACATCACCGGTAATGGAAGCGCTGGGAGCAATAAATGCATCTTTGTGAACATAAGGAACTTTATCATATACATTCATCAAAGGTCGATGCCTTGACACTGAATTTCAATCAAAACAAAATCATAATCAATAACCGACGCAATACCTTTTGAATTTGAAACCCTAATTATGCAAAATCTATAACCAGAAACAAAAAGATGAATTAGGATTGAAAAATGGAACGTACGTTGTTCTTGGAAGAAGTAATTGCCTTGGAGACGAGAACCGAGACGATCAATGGCTTGACCGGTCTCGCGGATCCAGAATCCGACGGTGTAGAAAGCTCTTCCCAACGTTCCCATTTCCTTCAATTGCAGTGTCTGTAAGATGGTGAGTGAGGTAGGTAGAGGTAGAGGTAGTGGTAAGTGGTAACCTCACTTCAATCGCAGCTTATATTACACAGATCTTCCTCTTTTTCTCTATTTTCCAGAATAATTATTATACCGCTTACACACATTTTAGAATTTACATTCTATGATTCTACTACATTTTAAATTTTTACAGGTAAAAATTGTTTTTTTGACAAGAGGTAAAAATTGTTAAAAGGATTGTTTTTTCCAAAATAATAAACTGGAAATTATATTATTATTATTTGTAAAAAAATACAGTAATCATTTATTTAAACTCGTAAAATGCATTGTATCGTTAATAGCATAACCCGACAATATCAACTGTGATTGAAACATACATGTATGTAGATGTACAATGTTGACGGCCTAATTATTTATTGATCTTTAATTTCGAAATTGACTTATTAATTTGAACCAAATGAATGTCGCACCAAGACAATTAATCAACCAATACACCAAAACAACGAGCAACACAACGTCACACAACCACTTATTTAGATTAAAAAAGTTCAAAAAATATATATAAATAAGTGACTTCAGATAAAAAAATATCTAAAATCAAGCTTTTTTTTCGATGAATGAAAAAGATGAAAAAACTTAAAAAGAATGTCGAATAAACTAAAATCATCATATTTCACCATTATAAAAAAAGAAACACTAATGATCTTCCTTTGTAAAGTAAAGTAAGTCCCGTGAATTTAATTCAATTGATAGGGACATTGCATAGTATATGCAGGGGTCGGAGTCGGACCCCAGACAATTCACTTCTCCATATTTAAAATGTGTCAGCTCCAGCCACTAGGCTACTTGATCAAAGAAAAAAGAAATAAGTACTCAACCAAAAAAAAAAAATTGTTTTTTATCTCGATAAAGTGACAAGCATCAGTGTCCCCGTGAGCTTAGCTCAGCTGGTAGGGACATTGCATAATTTATGCAGGGGCCAGAGTTTGAACCACGGACACCCCACTTCTCCACATTTAATTGTGTGAGCTCTAGCCACTACGCTACTAGACCAAAAAAAAAAGTGACAAGCATCACTAAAAGTCACACAACTGTGAGGTCTCGAGTTCAAACTTAGATGAAAATGTTCAACCTAACAATATTGGTATTGTCAATCGACATATATCTTACATACATATTATATATTTAATTAAATGTTACTACTCCCTTTATGAATATTAATGATTTTAAATTTTGACACAAGTTAAAAAATAATAAATTGAGTTGGGTGAATTCAAATGAGAGCAATTCACATGCCTTAGTTAAATGATAAGGTTGAGTAAACAAAAACAAAAGCTACAAGAAAAGCTTCTTCACATTTGATAAATTTGTCTATATCTTAATCAGTCATAGTCATTTCCTCTAGTCTAAATAATTTATTTTAATCAACAATAAAGTCGCTACATAGTAAACGTAGAAAATGTAATCCAAATGGGAACGAAGCTAGTTGATGGGTTTGATGTTATGGATGAAGAAAATTGCTTTTACATTCTGAAGTTCGACCAACCCCAAGACAGAATAATACCAAGGCCTCTAGATGATTTTTGATCATTATTTGGAAGACACAAAATGAAGCCAAGAGTTTGTATCTCCTAATGCATATGTATACATTTGTACTGAATGGTGCGATTGCCTATATTGCAACCAAGTTATGAAGGATCAAAATACCGACTGATGAACACAGGAGACACAGGAGATTTGCAAAAGTCTGGTTGAGAGTGATGCGACTCAACCGGTGATAGATAAAGTATGGCTCAATAGATGCAAGACACTCCACTCAATATGTGTGATGCATGTGTGTTATGGCCACCTGGTTAGAAATTTTTCAAAATCTTCAACAGTCTTCACTGTCCAGTAGGCAGCTAAGTTTACTTGATAAATATTGTTTTGACATCTCTTTTGAGTGTAAACACGCGCGCATGCGCACACACAAAGAAAAAGAGAAAGGATAGAGGGTGAAAGAAAGTTTGAGAATATTATTGATCTAATAACGATGACATTACAAACAAGAACATAATTGTGACTTTTATAAATCAGTGCATCAAAATACTAGAAATGAGATCAGTACCCGATGCTTGCGATTGTGCCAGAGACAGGGCAGCACAAGTGCCATAAAACAATAATACAGAAATAACATTGTGTATGAAGTTTAGTTTTATTCTCATTTGTATAGTAATTTAGAGATCATTGCAATTGGATATTCAGTTTCTAAAGAAGTCACTTCCTTAAGCTCTCAACTATGTAAGAAGCATAGAGGTCCCTGAAAAAGAAAATATTCATGTAAGAAAATTGATAAAATAATTCATCCTCAAGCGAAAAGTAAAATCGTTGAAGATTAAGGCTGAGAATCCAAAACTAGATTTGTAGTATGAAAAGGTGGGGATCATGGCAAAGAGAAATAGCTCACATGGAATACTTGATGGCATCAACGGCAGACTCAGCTGGTAGAAAATCGTCAACATCAACTTTTTTGTTCTCATTCTTCTTGTCTAGTGTGGCTAGCTAAGGACACATGCATCAAACTAGAGGATGTGGTAATGATAGCATTGGCAGAATAAAAAGTTTTCAAGTATTTAAAATAGTCATATTCGAAAGAAAAGAAATTATCATCGAAAAATAGGGGAGACGTTACTCTTTCAACCTGAAAAACTAATCAATCATGGGTAAAATTGTCAACAACTATGTAACGACATGCATATATATGCGTACTAATTCAAATGTGTGCACTCATGGCAAATGGCAACGATTAAAATTTCAAAATCAATTATTTTTGTAGCATATAACTTTTTGAAATGATCAATAAATTTAATTGAGTTTTTGATAAAAAAATAAAATAAAAAAATCTAGTAGTATTTCTTTAAATTTAACCAGTGCCCCAAGTACATTTGTTAGAAGGATCAATAAACTAAATGCAAATAACAGGATACAATCCTCAAAGAATCTTCTTATTTCAGCCAACCGATGTGGAGGAAGCTCTTTGATGTCTGTGTAATGGCGGAATTCAGGGTCGTCAGCACAAACTGCTATGATCTTGTCATCTCTCTCACCCTGCACCACAATTCATTATAAATAGTTTTTTTTCTTAAATGACTATTTTTATTAATTGGAGAAAAAATTATTGAATTGTACAGTGTTAAAAACCAACTGACAAATAAAAGGAGGGAGTAAAAGTTACAGTCCACTACTGTTTTTATTTGATCCTTCTAACGGTGTCACCGCATGCACAACAAGTTTCCTTTAGTTAATCCAAAAATTGCACGCTCATTCATTCATAACACCTCCCTAATTAAAATAGAACTATGGTTTGAGAAGTTAATGATGATAAATTTCACCATGTTATATCAGATATAGGGTAGAGCAATGTTTTATCGTTTCAGTCATGGGACAACCACTAAGCCATGATTTTCAGTTCACTAAAAGAGAATCAAGCAATTGGCTAACAGGCTAAATAATTAAAAAGGCTAATGGGTAGCCTTCTTCCCCCCAAAACAACCTCACAGGGTTCTTTTTCATTCCCCAAACAGAATAAAATACAAAGGCGAGTAGGAGGCAACTTCTACCTGGTCAATCATCGGCATTAGTCCAATAGCACGAGCACGGAGGAAGGTACCGGGTAGCACAGGCTCCTGCACATAACATAATGTTTTAAAATTCAGTTAAATTTGGGCCAAAAGTGAAAAAAGGCATTTCTGGTGAATATCATAGATAATAAGAAGTGTTATTACCTGCATCAGAACCAGAACATCCATAGGATCACTGTCTTCACAAATGGTTCGTGGGATAAAACCATAGTTGTGTGGGTAGACAACTGATGAGTAAAGAATACGATCAACCTAACATATTTATCCCATGCGTTAGTTATGCTTCGGTACAGCCATAAAAAAACTCGACTAGAAACCACTGCATATTATTATCTATGTATAGCAAGGCAACAAATGATTTGCATTAAATCCTAAAGTGCAATAACATGCAATCATAATCCATCATTCAATATTCAAGGATGCCACAGTTAAAAGTGTCCAATATCAAACAACATGAATTTGGAAACAGTTATAGCACTCATATCATCTGAAATGCATTGCGCAGAGTAATCACTTATATGTGTGGTTCTACTTGAATATCAAATGCCACTTTTCATCCTCAACCATTGCACAGATAATACAGTGATCCATCAATGGATCTAGGATAGGTTTTGATATATCATCTGACGTTTTAGGTCTAACACAACTCCACATAACCGGTCGGTGAGATAAGGATTATGTAAGTTCTGTAAACTCAATTTAGGACTCTTATCTCTAGCGAATGTGGATCGTGTGATTTCCTAATAGGCCAATACTAATATTTAATATCAAAAAGCTTGCTCCTAAGAATCCTGAAATTTTAAGTCCTGGAGCTTGCAAAGGCAGTTGACCGTTCATAATCAGGGATTTTTTTTTCTTCTAAGGAACATGTAGGAGTTTTAAACATTTAAGCTTCAGAGTAGAAAAGGTAGGAGTTTTAAACATTTAAACTTCAGAGTTGAAAAGGTCCTAATAGAAAGTGAAGAAATGGTAAATGGCAATAATATCCCCTTGCAAGAAAGTACTGTATATCTTGCTATTGAATTAAGCTTATGGAATGGAAGAAGGTGAATTTAAGTAGAAAGAATAGGAAATGGCACCTTTATAAGTCCACTTGTCTTGTCCAGCTCATACTTAACCTTACTTCCTTTGCCAATTTCAATCACCTGCCACCAAAAAACATTTATTTCACTAAGAAAATATGAATATGAAACAAGAGTTCAGTGGAATAATCTATCTAGGCAAAATGTAAGATCTTAAATTCCAGATCGCCAGTGGGATGGCCATGTTTTGTTTGATAAATTGCCAGAAATAAATTAACATAAGCTCCACAACTCGGATGACCGTGCCCTCAATGTTGCTGCAAGTGACATTTTTTACAAGGAAATTTTCTAACTTTCTGAATTCAAGTTATAAAACACAAAATAAAAAACTTACACAGTTGAAAACTGATGGAGCTCCTGGCCCTGCATTTAGAAAAAAATATGAGTTTTCAACAAAATATTCCTACATCTTTATCTTGTAATCAGTGTTAGAGAAAGATGACTTAAACTACACAATTGTTTCTTTTACATTCTGAGAAGAAAACAAACAAAATAGAATATGGGTGTGTTTGGATTGGCATATTTGACCTTATCTACTGACATAATCTTTGTGAGGCTATTTGGGAGAGCTTATGAAAACAGCTTATGACATCGTTCATAAGCTGTTTTCAGCTTATCTCATAAATTTCCAAGATAGCTTATGAAAACAGCTTATAGCATACAAAAACAATTTAACTTAATTTAATCTTTTGCAGTAGAAGTAGCTTATACGTACGTAAGCATTAATCATGATAAGCGTGTGTACTATAAGCTGCAAATAAGTTTTTTGTCAAGACCGCCTATATGTTTTCATGCTCAAATTCATTATAACTAAAAGAAGTAACCCAAAAAAACATCCACAAGGTTACTGTTGTACCTATCTCTACATCATGCCAAGGGTGAGCGGCAACAGTTCTCCGTGACATTGAAGAAAGTATTCTTTCATTGAGCTTAGGGTGAGGTAAACTCGAAGACCATTCATTTGATCCGTCATGGTTAGCCATATTAACTTCACAAACAATACCTACAAGAGCATAAAAATCTCACACATAAATACATAATAGAAGAGGCTATAAGTCTAAATGACCACACTATATGTTGCAGTTAAAACAGTAGTCAAAAGAATCGATTTCATCTTTCTTTTTTAATATACAAAATTAACCTGCAAAATATCCATGAGTGGCGCAACATTGGTTACTATATTGAGATGCACAATATCCAATCAAAACATTATTAATTCACTCATGAATCTGTATAGAATTGAAATATAGCTAATAAAGAACCATGAATCTGTAAAGAATACATTTCAAATTTTCTTTTTCTTTTCTTTCAATAATTAATTGAGAAAGAACAATGAATCTGCCTGTACAATTCTATACATATATTGTCATCTTAAGGATCCGACATATTTATTAGTTTTTGATAAACATGACTAAGTGCTGGTTTGGATTTGCTTATTTTTAAGCTTATGAAAAATAGCTTATGCAAATAAATAAGCTTTCATAAGCTGTTTTTTTTCTCTCAAACAACCTTGACAAGCTTATGAATAATAATACATAAAAGCTTATTTATTTGCATAAGTTTAAAAATAAGCCAATTCAAACGGACCATTAATTAGATGTAGCAGTGGAGTTATTAACAAATTTGACAAAAACAGATCATCATCATCATGTAAAAAAAGTAATATCGAACATGTTATTAAGTGTATCTTTAGTATCACAATGAGTTTGTCAGAATCACGGTGAGAGTGATATCGAACATGCACAAAGTCGTGATCATCATTAGATGCCAAAAATACTTTTTAAATTTGTTATGATCTGAAAAATAACGCGATTTCAATTTCATTCAGGTGTAACTAACATTGAATCAAGAAAAAAAGAAAAAAAAAGTACCGAGACAATGAAAATTGTAGTGTGATAATTTCAATGATGTATTAATCTAAAGAGTAGAGAAAAGAAATGACTTACAGAGTGGGTGAGTGAGAGTAGTGAGTCAGAGTTTTGCGATGGCGACTAGGGAAGAAGAAACAAGGACTTGGATCAGCGGCGGAACGTTGAATTAAATATGTATCGTGTGATTAAACCAGATTTGTGATCGGACGGTTGTGAATGGAGATGTGAGGTATACCAAATATTCGGTCGTATATTTCGGACACGGTCTCACTGATGTTAGGCATACATCATTTCCTATACTTCCACTACAAATTTAAAACTACTTGTGCCTCTTTTAAGCCGCCTAGTGATGTTAGTTAGGCACACATTTATTTATTTATGGGTGTTGATAACCCGTGCCCTCAGGATAATGGTTAAGAAAACTTTTAACATTTTTTACCGGTTTTCGATAAATTATTTCTATTTATGTTCTCTTAACCAATGCCTTAAGGGCACTATTTAGCATTTTCCTTTATTTATTTATCAAAACAAAAAAAACTATTGATTTTCTCGTAAGCCTCAGCTCAACTGGCAAAATACTGAAATTGTTAGGTCAGACGTTATGATTGGGGTTCGAACCCCGAAACCTCCATTTTGTGTGTGGGTTAAGATGGTTTTGTCAATTCATCTATTAAAAAAAAGCAGTTGTGGCCCCCTAAGTATCAGGAAGTTGCGATTTTGCCTTCCTTACAAAATAAAATACAATTCAGCCCCCTAAGTACCGTCCCTTTTGCAGTTTTGGCCCCCAGGCCAATTTTGACCAAGTCAATGTTGACGTGGATGTCACGTGTGTAATTATTTTTAATTTTTTAATTAAAAAATATATTAAAAAAAAAGTACACATGTGGCGTCCACGTCAGCATTGACTTGGTCAAAATTGACTAAAGAGACCAAAACTGCAAAAGAAAGAACACTTAAGGAGCTGGATTGTATTTTATTTTGTTAGGATGCCAAAATCGCAACTTCCTAATACTTAGTAAGCCAAAACTACTATTAAATCTAAAAAAAAACTATTGATTTTAGCCATCTAAAATAATTAACAATTTGTTCATCCCTTGGAAAAAAGTTTGATGTGAGCTTGTTGATAAGAAAAATTGCATAATAATTACAGAGGTGGAAGCTCCTATTCATTCCTCCTGTGTTTGTATAAATGGTTTTTATTTAGGTTAAAGTGCATTTTTCCCCCTTAAGTTTTAAAAAGTTGCATTTTTGACCCCTATAAACAAAAATGGCAATTTTAGCCCTCTAAGATTTAGCCACTTTACAACTTTGATCATTTTAGTCAATTTTGACCAAGTCAACGTTTATTTGGCATGCCACGTGTGTAATTAACCATTTAAAAAAAATTAAAAATGTCAGGTGTTAAATTGTTGAATTAAAAAAATTAAGAAGAAAAAAAGGAAATGAAGAAGGATAGGCACGTGACATAATTCATGATCCTCATTATACTGATTTTCATATGAACCAAACGAAATTCTCCTTCTTCAACATCCTTTCCGGGCACCCACCATTGTGATTTCGGCCACCCTTTAATAAACCAAACACATATTATTCATCTTCTCTTCATTCTCTATGTCCTCCTAAAATTTATTTTAACATCAAAGAAATTTTTTATGTTTCAAAACCGCCACCTTCACTGTTAGATCTTGATCACCACAAGGTTTTTCAGCAAACCACCACCATATAAGTACTCTCCTTCATATCCCCTACAAAAACCAAACACATATTATTCATCTTCTCTTCATTCTCTATGTCCTCCTAAAATTTATTTTTACATCAAAGACATTTTTTATGTTTCAAAACCGCCACCTTCACTGTTAGATCTGGATCACCACAAAAGGTTTTTCAGCAAACCACCACCATATAAGTACTCTCCTTCATATCCCCTACAAAAACCACAAAAAATTCATGATTGGATGACCTTGCCCCGACGACCACCGCACTAGAAAGTATCACCACCGCGCCGGAAAATGAGGAGCACTTCGATTCATAACATTGAACTGAATTGGATTGTAAAAACGATGTTTTGGTGGATTGATTTTATGGGGTTCTGGCATCACTTGGATTATGACAGAAATAGGCTAAGGATCTTATTCTCAGGTCATAAAATTGCTTGTAGAGTTTGGAAAGATTACTATGCTCAGGTATGCAGTGGTATATTTGGTTGATGTTTATGACCAGGAAAGATTTGATGAGTCAAAAAAGGAGTTGGATGCTCTCCTCTCTAATGTCTGATCCATAGAAGTATTCATGTGCAGTGGTGTATGGGTTATAGTGATGGTTTCAAATGAGTTTCTCAATACATCAGATAGTTCTTTAGTAAGAGATGTCTTGGTATCTCATGTCTTTTAAGTTTGTTTCTGTACTGATGAATTGGAAGTGTTGTTGGTAGAAATTACTTTTCAAGAAATTGCAGTATAAAATGAATGGGAACCAACAGTTCAGTTTAAAAAAAACACGAAAATTGTGTAATAATTTATTTTTGAAAGAAAAAAAATGATTTTTTTTATTTTATGAAAATGATGAAGATTGATGAAGGTTGAATGAAGTTGTTAAGAAGATGAAGGAAATTAATGATGTTGCTGGGTGGGTTTTTGTGGAACCTCATGTGGCTCTCCTTCTTCCTTTCCATTTTATTTTTTTTTCATTTTTTTAATTCAACAATTTAAGACCTGACATTTTTTTAAATGGTTAATTACACACGTGACATGTCAAATAAGCGTTGACTTTGTCAAAATTGGCCAAAAGGATCAAAGTTGCAAAGGGGCTAAATCTTAGAGGGCCAAAATTGTCATTTTTGTTCAAAGAGAGTCAAAATCGCAACTTTTTGAAACTTGG
>Ga0228711_1000723_pt1 | contig 43518 bp, 27 predicted proteins | sample MedpolnodulmetaG_2_FD_177996 | JGI IMG/M metagenome (GOLD analysis project Ga0228711, IMG submission 177996) | Root nodule microbial communities from Medicago polymorpha collected in Santa Monica, California, United States - brown nodules | ecosystem: Host-associated > Plants > Roots > Nodule...
ATAGTAAGAGAACAGAGAAAGAAAGAACACAAGCAATTATACAGGTTCCTTCCACAAACCGGAAGTAGTCCTGTCCCCCTTGCACTTCCAAGGAGAGTTCCACTAAAATGTAATGTCGAATTACAAGCTGCTCAAACACACAAGTAAGAGACTTCTCAATGCTCAAGGACAACTCCAAGAGACTTCTATGCTCAATCACACAAGAATGAGACTTCTATGCTCAAGGACAACTCCAAGAGACTTCCTTTGCTCAATCACTACTGAAAGAGACTTCTCTTAACAATTACAAATAATTGAATATGGTTTTGAATACTTGATATACAATCAGAGGTATTCACAATACAATACAAACAGAACAGACTCTGTTTTTCTAGGCACTTGAAAATTCTAAGATATGAACTATTGAAAGAATTCTCTAAGTTGTTGACGTTTAAGTTTACGACGTTTTGCACAGAGTATTGGCCTTTTTCTTGTTGTTGTGTTCTCTTTTTTTCTTCAAGTCTTTATCTTGAAGCTTTGATTCTTCATCATTGATCTTTTGCCTGATTTGATAATTGTCCTATGAAGAACTAATTTCAAATTCATTCCATTTGAAACGGAACAACGTCTGCAGCTATATTACTGTTATTCTTGTCTTGATGTAGAGACAAGTTGCAGAGATGGTGGTTGCAGAGGCATGCACAGAGTTAGTGGTTGTACACTTCGTACACTGTACTTTGTCAACTCTGGTGAAGTAGCTTCTGGTGAGATGCTTCTGATAACCTTGCTTCTGATGAGCTTGCTTCTGATGACGTGTCTTCAGGAGCACTTTCTTCAGACTCGTTTCTTCAGACGCATATCTTCCAGGTGCTCTAAGCTTCAAACAAAATTACTTTGCTCTTTGACTTATTCAATCAGAATCTTTATGAATAGTACTTTGATTTGGATCCTGTACGCTTGAACAAATGTTTAGCATATCCAATTGATAATTTTTAATACCTTGTTATCATCAAAACTTAAGAGGTGATTTTGCGAAACACCCTTTGTTCCAAAAGTGCAAGTAGAGTTTCAAACTCACGGTAAGACATTGTAGTATGCTGCTGATTTTGGCAAGACAAAAAGATTGAAGGAGGGTGGCAAGATTTCTAGGTGTGTGGCCTCTATATATAGAGAGCCAGCTGAAGTTTTGAGAAGTTTAAACATTAATATGAAGTATTAAGTTGAGTAGTTGGCAGCACAAAGGAGACTTTAATGATGACATGTCCACACTTGAGAGGGAAATTCAAATTTTAAAACTTGAAATCAACGTTAAATGGTGGTACCAAAGCTTGCATAAGACACCAAGGAGACTTTAATGATGACATGTCCACACTTGGGAGGGAAATTCAAATTTGAAAAAACTTGAAATCAACATTAAATGATGGTACCAAAGCTTGCATAACACACCAAGGAAACTTTAATGATGACATGTCCACACTTGGGAGGGAAATTCAAACTTGAAATCAGCATTAAATGCAACATTAAATGATGGTACCAAAGCTTGCATAACACACCTAGGAATTGTGTTTGGGAGGGAAAACACAAAAGCAATTAGGGTTAAACATTTGCTTGACCTAATTGGCTTTTATAATAAGTACTAAGTACTATTGTGTTAACCCGTGCAATGCACGGGTGCTAGGCTATTTTTTTTTAAATCTCTAAAATATATTATATGTTTTGCAGAGTAAAAAAAACAATGGTGTCCTTAAAAAAACGATGTTTCAAATATTTATTTAGATAAAATTATGATCTCCTAGTTAATATAAGTTAAATAAGATAGTATATTAAGAGATTAAATGCAAAATATTATTTAAACTAAATACTTAGATGCCATAAGTAAACATTTTTTATAGTTTGTTCTTATATACAGTTTTACATACGTAAAATTTAACAAAGACGATCAAAGTTGCAGATGAAACGTATGTATGTCACATTTGTTTTAACTAAAACAATAGAGGGAATACAAACAAAAAAACAATCAAATTACATGTACATAACTACAAAAGATTAAGTTAACTTTAGTGTGTTAATCCGTGCAATGCATGGGAGACAACTACTATTTTTCAATCTCTGTAAATATATTGTTTTTTGTTATGTCGCAATGACAGATATGTATTCCATACTTTTATGTTTATTAGTGATAAACATACGCCATTTTTTTGTGAGTTAGTGAAAAACATACTTCCATTATTTTTTATATTTGTCAACAAAAAATGTTTATCATTTTTTATGTATCAATCACAAATATGTCTTAATTTTTGCAAATATATTTATTAGTAACAAAAATATGTTTGTCATCATTGTTGTTTTAATCTTTGCAAAATTATGTTTGTCATCATTATTGTTTTAATCTTTACAAATTTATTTATTATATATTTATCAGTAAAAAAATTTGTCCAATGCATTTTATATGTATTAGTGGTAGCAATGATTTGTATCAAAATTTTATTTTAACTATCGGCGACAAATATTTGACTAATTTTTGTTTATGCATTACTGAAAAATATTTGTCTCATGTATTTTTTTCATATTTATCAATGATATATATGTGTCTCATTCTTTTATATGTATTAGTGTAATCAATTTGTCCTATATTTTTTTTATATATTTATAAGTGATAAATATGTGTCCAGTGTTTTATATATTTAGCATGACACGTGTACTATCAAAAAAAATTAAGGGAAATGTTTATAATAAAGATTATATTTAATTGTTTATTTATTTTTTTGATACCATTATGAATTATTATTTTTGACATACCATTAAATCAAATTTTCGTTCATACCATTTGTGGTAATTGAATTTTTTTTATTTTTTTTACCATGTTAATTTTTCGTCTCTATAACATAATAGAGTTAAGATCATTTTTTATTTTTTTGAAAAGATATAGTTTAAGGTAATCAATTAGTATAGTAGGTATTATTTCAATTCAAAATAAAAATTGTGGAGATTTCATCCAAAATAAAAATTGACATTGTCTTAAGAAATGGATCATAAGTGTAAACAATTTTTATGAGATGGATTAGACATTAATGCTTATTAGAAATGAGAAGTGACATCCAGAAGTCCTAGCTCAACTGGCAAAATGTCGAAATTGTTAGGCCGGATGCAATGATTGGGGTTCGAACCCCAGTACCTCCACTTGTGCGTGTGAGTTTATAATGGCTTTGCCATTTCGTCTATCTACCAAAAAAAACAAAAAGAAATGAGAAGTGACACTTGTACATTTTAAAATCATGAAGCCAAATTTTTATAATAGAGATAAAGATTGTTTGGAGCAAAATAATTATTCTCAATTTTTGAAATTAGAGTTATGAAAAAAATATATTAAGAAAAGTGTTTCAATAAAATAAAAGAGAGATTTCGAGAATAATTTTAAAATTTTCGTAAAAATTCTAAATGATGTGAAAATGTTGAGACCGACAAACTATATTTATAGGAAAAAAGAAGCAAGTAAGTCACATCAATTATGCCCTTAATTTAATAATGAAATTAGTATCACATTAAATAGAAAAAATAATTTGAATGAAATATTCCATTTATTCTTTTGTCATTATAAGTCTTTTAGTCAACTTGCATAATCATGTCAATTACATAAGTGTTGCACAAATCACATGATGTGTACCATTTGCACACAAAAATATTAAATGCACCTTAGAATTCCAACATATTACATTTTCTTGTGTAAATAAAAAAAATAAAATTAAATGCACCTTAGAATTTTAGCATGACACGTGTACTATCAAAAAAATTAAGGGAAATGTTTATAATAGAGATAAATTTAAAGATTCTAATAATTAATAGTGAAGCAAAAGCTAAATATTTGAGAATGTGTATATTTGATTAATTGATTAATATATTGAAGATTGTAAATATATTTTGGTCAAACAGATAGTAAATACACGTAATAATTACTAAATAATTAGTATTGACAAATTACCTCAAAAAAAATTAGTATTGGCAAATGTCAATGCACAAGTAGGGCAGAGCAGAATTGTTTGACCCGCCCGCAAACCGATGAAACCCTGAACTATATGAGTGTTACGGGCGGTTTTGAATGGGTCATGGGTACAAAATCATGAAAAAACGGTTTGTGATGAGTCTGGGCGGGCGGAGCCGGTTTGAAAAAATCTATCCAACGGTGCCCGTACCCGCCCGTATACATATTTTAATTTGTTTCAAAAAGTAAGCTACTACTTGACGTGACTGCTCAGTACACAATGCAGCAACACAACACACTTATCTCCTTTTTATTGATAAATGTTTCCCAAAAGTCTATTAGAGTCTGCTGAAGTGACTTTTTTTTCACTGTGCTAGTAAAGTGACTTGACTACTTGTCTTTAGTAAAATTATTTTATTGGTTAAGTCTTCCCAAATAAAATAAAAAAACTAAACGTAACATTAAAAAACACTAACATAGTAACATTAAATTAAAGTAACCAAAGATAGAGAAGCATTTTTAGGAACACGGTGCACCTAACTCTAGCTGCTCTTATTTTAAGTTTTAAAAATGTCTCTTCTATATAATACACCTCCCTCCTAGTTCCTTCCATTGTGTGTCTTGCTAGCTCCTTCCTGGTGTAGTTATTATTTCATTTCTCTTTGCGTGTCTTGCTAGTTCCTTCCTCCTCCTTGTTCACAGTTAGCAGACCACAACGGGTCTTTCTCTCTATCTCACACTCGCCCTTCATCGCAAATAGAGAGAAAAAAATTGCAAAGAATTGTTGTGTAATGGCGACCCACACTCCAAATTCTTTTAGTTTTTTTGTTGTCCTAATTTTAGTTGCTACAAGTAAGTTTTTTCTACCATTTCGATGCTAATTTTTTTGACTCAACCATTGTGATTCTCCTTAAACTATAAATGAAACATTACATCATTTACATTAATATTAACCTTTACTACTATTTTTCTAATTTGTTTGTTTATAGTGCAATTCGTAGCTGAAGGTCGACCTTGTTCAACGATTGTGGGCCCTTGTAATGTCCATAATTGCCCTTCATATTGTAGATGTTTCTTACTTCAACCTATGCACATGTTTCTTAGAAGGGGATGGACAGACAGAAGAATGCATCATTGGGATGGGAACCTGCGATAATGGGTGCAAGTTACCCTGTTGCAATTCAAGGTGTAGGGCCAAATATGGTAGTGATAGTATTGGATTATGTCAACAGGACAGAGGAGTCAATATGTGCCTTTGTCATTATTAATGAGTTACTCCTTAATAAAAATAAATAAAGTTTTAGCAATAAAAATAGAGACTAGTATTTATTCCTATTGGATTATGTCAACAGGACAGAGTAATGACTTATCTTATTCGTCGTCTGTTTCATCAGACAAGAATTCTTTAAGCCTCTTCTTCTTTACGGTAGTTTTTGAGGAGGATCAAAGAATTCATTAGCTGATGAATTTTTCTATTGGAACATAAAATTAAAATAATTAATTTCTAATAAAATAATAATTAAAAACTAATTAAAAATTAATTATTTTAATTTATATTTCAATTATAAATTTTGTCTTTTAGTGTGCCGCATGGCGTGTCATGATTGGTCCACGTGGCACACAACCAAAAGTTTTACAAAGTGCAGGTACCAATGCCAAACAAAAAAAAGCGTAGAGACCAATGCAAAAATTAGGTGAAAGTGCAGGGACCAAACACACATTTAAACCATTCAGACATAAAACTACTTACATACAAACATCCTATCATGGACCACATGTACTCACAAGCTCCTTATTTCCATTGCGAGCAAGGCATCAAGGAAAAGCATCTCTATTTTATTTGATTTAGTTTGTCCTAACATATGTTACCACCTGAACGAAACTTTGGCAAAAGAGTGTTATAACTCCAGACCCGACTCCCCATATCCTTTGTTTTTTTTCGCCAATTTCCTGCCGTAGAACTTCACAGCTTGTCTTTGTTCAATGGTTGGGCACCCAGTAACCAAAAAAAAATGGTTGGGCACCCAATGGTTGTATTACAAAAGTGGCTTGTATCCATTTCAACCGACTTGTACTTATGGAATTTGTGTCTATCATTGTCATAATTCAATAATTCAATACCATTAAGAAAAAACCAATATACCATGAAATTAATTCCTACACAATTTATAGTAAATGTGACATGCATTATAGATGTGAGATAGTTAATAATTCAATACCATTAGGCAAATAAACCAGTAAACCATTAAATTAATGCCTACACAATTTATAGTAAAAGTGACGTGCATTATAGATGTGAGATAGTTAATAATTCAATACCATTTGGCAAAAAAATCAGTAAACCATTAAATTAATTCCTACCCCAATTTATAGTAAAAGTGACATGCATTATTTTTTTTATACGCAAAACTTTCATTAAAAAAGAGCAACTAAGCACAAGATGTAAAAGGTAACTCAACACCACAAAAGGAAGGAAATCCAGTGCCAGCCAATTGAAACAATAAAATGTCGCCTACAAAGTGCATATCCCTACAAACACCCACCCTGAACTAACTAGCAGAGCTTTTGACAAAGTTTGTTTTTCAACACCATCTCAATGAGAACATAGATGAGCCAAAATATTTCATATGTTATAGTGCTACAAGCAGCCCACTCAAATTCACCAGAGCACTATCGCACATTACCATCACAAAACCTCTTTTATGTACAAAGATGTACAAAAGTTCCTCTTATATATAACTAAATAAAAACAGAAACCAAAAGTTCCTCGCACATTACCATCACAAAACCTCTTTTATGTAACTAAGTAGATTAGTACAATTTTCTTCATGGCAGGTGAAAGTTCTGTTCTCTTTCCCACTGAGAATTTCTAGTAAGATTATACCATAACTAAACACTACCATAACTAAACAGATGTGTTTAGTTATGGTATAATCTTACTAGAAATTCTCAGTGGAGAACAGAACTTTCACCTGCCATGAAGAAAATTGTACTAATCTACTTAGTTATGTATGTTTCTTGTCCATTCTTTTTATTGTTCTAATTAGGGAATGATGATATGTTGACTAAGTCATGTATGTTGAATTGTATTAGGCATGGAAGTTACAGAGAAAAAAGAAGTTGGTAGATTTAATGGACTTGGCACTAAAAGAAACGTGTGATCAAGATCAGTTCATTAAATGCGTAAATATAGCATTGATGTGCGCACAGGACGATCCCAATGATCTTCCCACAATGTTGGACATTGTGGCAATGCTTGATGGTGATATTGCAACCATCCCAGCTGCAAAAGACTCAATCGTCTTAAGGACGCATTCTGGTACAACTTCTGGAGAACCGGAAATAAGGTTGCAGTCTGAGACTAATGATCCAGTAAGTTGTGTATGATATAGATTAAGCTTTCAATTTTAATTTCAAGTAACTGCATATGACCTATTTTTTATTTATCATTAATTTCATGCATATATATTTTTTTTTTGACAAAATTTCATGCATATATTCATATAATTAACAATTTAGATGTTATTATATTGATTGTAAATAAATATATAGATACTCAATGTAAGAGACAATCCCGAAATTGAGTAGTTTCCTATTTCCATCTTCTAACCTCTTGTTTTGTTTGGTTGAACATTTTACTAAATTAGCCATGTGAGTTTTCAATAAAGTTCATTTTTATTAGATTAAACAAGACTGGGGTCTACAATTTACTTGTAACTTAAAATCAGTTTTAAAATACTAACTTAGCATTCCTTGCTAAGGGAAGGGTGTAGACTTGTAGTATGTGTCTGGTTATATCTGACCCTTTCATTTTTGTTGTTTCTTTTTCAGATCAGCATGTTTGAGGATTATTTAACAGAACTACAAGAAAATAATTCTTCCTCTGATCAGAATGCTATACCTCTTCGAAGGAATTATTCTGAAACAAGTACCTCGTCTTAGAGGAGATGTAATTTGTATTGGAGAGGAAAAGACTATGTGATAGAGACCTAAGTATGAGGGATAAGGGAAAAACAGGTTATTATGTAATAAAGAATATGATGAGGTTATAAAGGAAAATTGGGGATTTAGGGTTTAATAGAGGACAAAGAAGAAGATGCACCCTTAGAACAGAAATTTTGATATAGAATTATAATTAGTGTTTGTATGTGAGATCATTTATGCGTATTTGATAACAATAAAGTTATCTTTGAAGCTTAGAGTAGTACATTGTTGAATTTCCCCAAATTATAGTTATAGTATTAAGTCTTAGTAATCAGTGTATCAATTGGTTAATCTATACCTTATGTGATAAACTATTATCTTTTGTCCTTGATTGATATTTATAATGATAATGTTGTAGTAAATTGAATTGGCATGTTGGAATGTTGAGATTTTTAGAATTACAGAGTGTGTTCATGTCTTGTGTAATGAAACCCTCCTTCAATTACCCTAGTTGATGTTAATATTGTGCTGAAACTGAATTTTAAGACCATTGGAATTGATTGGGGGCAATGTTAAACAGGTTTTTATCTCTTTTTACTGCATAAAAATACATAACAAAAACTGCAGCATGCAGTGTGCGCATTGATGTCCAGGACATGTGCTGCAAAGTTAACCATATAAGCTTCCTAAAGTGCTTTTAATGAACCATCTTGGTCTCAATAGTTCCTAAATCAATTCTAGCTCTTATTATCATCAACTTAGACTCTAAACTTAAAGGAATATGATGAATGCATAGGATGGTACTAGGATTTATTAATATCTATTAACTTGTCTTCATTGGGTTATAGATGATTAAAGTATAGATACCAATGAATACGCTAAGTAAGATTGATAGTTTATGATGGTAATAAGCAAAGTTAAAGATAACAGAGCATTTATTAAAAACAGCCTACCTACATGTACTCAAGATAATAAGCAGACGTAAACACATAAAAGACTGAAAAAATGCTCACCTTTTGATCATAAGCATCTATTCTTTCACTGTCTAATAGCAGAAGATTGTACTCAGTTCCATCAAGAGAAGTCCTCTTTAAAGATGCACTCCAAAACCAAAGCCCGCGTAGATGCTACTTTAAATCCACTACTTCCTAGGATCTGCAATACAAAAAAAAAACATAAGCCATAAATCTGTAATACTAACAAAAACAACAACTAGAACAACATGAAAGCAGCTACAAGGTCTAACTTATTTAGTTAATGTGTTTCAATACCTGTAGAAGTTATGTCAGTGAAAACGTTAAATTCCAATCTTGGATATACTTAAAATAAAAACTACATTTATATTGCAAAATTTTTCTCATTAAAGTATGCGATTCCAACGTATGATGGAGATTAGCCACAGAATTTCGCAGTCAAATTTTCATCAAAGTCCAGCAGGAAACGTATTCGACAAACCAACTGTTCTGAATGAATAAGAAAACAACCTATACAAGTTTAAAATCGAAGATCCACTTTCTCATTGTCGTCAAACATAATCAAACACAGTCCCAAAACAATCCAACAACTAGGTTTGAATTTGAAATAGTTTCATTTGCGATCAAAATTTCACTAAAAAGCAAACAGACAACCAATACCTCTTGTCCAAGTAGCTGGAGTGGGAAATGCACTATTACTTGAATTCCACGTCAATACAAAAAGGAGAGCCCATAGTTTCTGAAACAAATATATATAACTATTGTTAGCTGATAACACAGTTCATGGAAACAAGCATGTGCTAGACTTAAATGACCAAATTAGCAAATTTGACTAGCACCAGCACCTACACAACACACTCTTCATTAATTCAATTAAGCGTAGAGCACGAAAGCAGAGGCTGGGACGAAGATTGACATTTCAGGGCTTCATCTCCTTGCTCAAACTCTCACATACAACCAAGCTTTGTTCTTAATCCTTTTCCAATCACTCAAGTCTACTTCTAATACAAAGTTTTACTTCCTTCTTCGCTCCTCTGTCAATTCAGCATCAAATGAGGAAAATGAAAGTTTCTTCAATTCTTGCATGCAACATGGATATTCCTAAATGGCAAGTCCTTTACTTAAGCTATGATTTTAGGTTTGGATATGATGTTTGACTAAGTGTGGTAGAATTAAGGGTTAAAATTGGGGATTTAGGGTTTCATAGAATAGTTTCTTGAATATTCAGTAATGTGTTACATGTTTGGTGAACTAAATCATTTTAGATACAAATTTGTCAGCTCATGAAAAAATGCATCATCACTTTAATAAGAAATTTGTAAATCAGTGGTATGACATGATAAATTGTAGTTCCATTGTAAAATTATGTTAGGACATGATGATTTATAGTTTCATTGTAAGAGTAATGCTTGCAACACTCTCTTTTGAATACTCTCTCTAATATTCACTCTCTTATTGGTTTAAATCATTGTGGGTCTACACTTTGAAAATTGAACCCCAACAAAGTGGTGGGACATACAATGATTTCATCCAATAAATGAATGAGTGTTAGAGGAAGTGTTGAAAAGTGAGTGTTGCTAGCATTTCTCTTCATTGTAAAGCATTATCATTTCGTTACAAGTCTGTTAACTCTTTTTGGATGGTTAATTCTATTTTGTAGAGCTTTCATGTCTCTTTTATACCTTTTAATCTGAGAGGAATGATAGTTGTACACTCAAACAAATAACCATTTTTCCTCTTTTTTTATTGGATAAAAATAATGAGCAATGATATTTGAACAACCATTTGTTAACAGCTTTTTATGACAACCTCCTTTTTCTCTCTTCTCATTGGTCAAGGTCAAAAACAATGGAGAGAGAAAAAGGAAGAGAGAGAGCAAGAATATAATGTGAGTATGAGAGAGAAAGTTGTCTAAAAGTTGTCAAAAAAATTGTACAAATATCATTTCTCAAAAACAATAGAGAGAAAGAAGAAGAGAGAATAAAAACATGTGAGTATGAGAGAGAAAGTTGTTTCAAAAATTGTTAAAAAATGGTTGTACATGTATCATTTCTCTTAATTTAATAAGAGAGAAAAGGTGGTGAATCCTTTCTTAAAAGGTGGGTAGTTGATTCAAACTTTTGGTAAGTTCGCGAGTTCTCATCAAAAATTTGAAATTTCACAAAATAAATTAGTGGCATACAATGGGTGTGTCCCTTTTATGTGTCTTTTATGAGGTGAAAAAAAGTTACAAATGATAATTTAAACACGAAAAAAATAGGTCAGTCCTTTGTTAAAAAGTAGATACTTCCTTCAAAAATTTGGTTAGTTTGTGAGTTTCCATCAAAACTTTGAAATTTTTCTAATCTAACTAATTACAAAGGATAAATGTTTATATAGTTCCAAAGGATAAAATGTTCAAATTACGAACATTGCTATTCTTCGTAAAATGTTTATATAGTTCCAAAGGATAAAATGTTCAAATTACGAACATTGCTATTCTTCGTAAAATATTTATCAAGCCATTAAAAGAGCGTATATTTAGTTCGTGAGATCAGGAATTGAACATAGTATTTAAGATTAAAATAATTGGAACCAATGAAGGAACCAATAATATGCAAATTACGATTATATATATTAGCCAAAATTATAAAAGGGAGTGCTACGGTTATAAAGTTACCAAAAGGGATTAATACTCATATTTACATTAGACAAAATCAAGCAAAGAAGTAGCATCGCTAAATCAAGATAATCTAGTCTAGCATTATAGTTAAGGTGATTTGTCAAAAGTGCGGGAACGACTTGAACGTGCATATTTTTAGGTGGCTTCTCTAGATCAAAGATTAATTTACCACCTACCTCTAACATACATTCTCGCCAAAATTTGAACCATTGGCCACCTAAGTACTTTTCGTAACTTGCTCTCTCCGCGGTTATCAAGTGACACTTGTACCTTTTTTGAGTTTGGATGTCGATGAGTGTCATCGTTTTCCACTTTCCTTTTAGAACTGTCCTTGATATCTCATTGGGGAAATGCTAAGTAGGAAACAAATTACAATGTTAATCAGATGTTATGTATAAAATGATTGTAGTATAATTATTTTAAGGTGACGATAATATACCATGACCTGCAGTTTGCAGTTTGTCTTCCTTAGTCATTCATTCAACCACTTCTTTTTCAAAGTGTCCTTCATTTACAGCTTCTATCTCAGGAACAACCATAGTAGAGCTAGGTTTGGTCCTTTTGAGTGTATTTCTCTTGCACCTTTCTTTCCCTACTCTTCTTGAAATCTTGTTAGGCCTCTGTTGAATAGAGATTAATCTTTGTAAGATTTGGTTTGATGTGATACAATTAGCAATCTATTTTGAACTAAAATAAGATGTATTAACTCATATATATGTGAAACATTAAAAAAAAAAAAAGGCATATTTATTTGAATAGGGCATCTTTTAGAAACATTACAAAGAAGCAAGCACTAAAGGCAGGGGTATCCTGAACTCATCATTCAAATTTTGCATATTAAACTAATTTAACACACGAAACATTACAAAGAAGCAAGCATGTTAGTTATTTTTTCCAGAATTGGATAAAGAAAATAAATAAACTATATCAAATCATGGAAATAAGAAGTGAAGGAAAAATGTTAGAAGAATAAACACTAAAGTTAAGAGTATGCTTTTCTGTCCTTATCAATTTTGCTATTTATATGGCCAAACGCATATCCAGTTTGAAGGTAAAGAAAATAGTTGCAATTTAGTTTTTAAGACTTACAATTTAAACTCACATTATAGAACTTATTTCAAATTAGGTACCTTGAATATAGTAAATACAATACATTGCATAATTCAGTATGTATAATTCAAAGCCCTCAAACGTTACATTGCATCATTGCTTAGATTGAAATTGTTACTTAAATCAACTCCAGGCATGCAATGGACAAACCCATTTCCCACAATTTGATTTGCAAATTTAAAATGTGAATTGAACATCTCATTGGCTGAAACTCTCCATTGAAGGGTCCCTCTTGCATTGTAACTTCTTGAAAAGCTGAATTTTGATCAAATCCATTTCTCATGACCAAAGACTCAACTGAATTTGCAGAGTTCCTACTATTAACATGATCCAATGAAAGCCATTCAGCAAACAATGGTTTTGGTAAGGTGCTTTGATGAGTCTCTTTGGTGATGTTGTTATAATTGTGTGGATCTTGTGTTGCAAGTTTTTGAAGAGAAGGTGAAGAATTCATTGTATCTGAGCTTGAGCTAGCATATTGAAATTGTTTGTGTGATTCCATTTCCATAGCTTTGGCCACTCTCTTTTTCAAATATGAATGCCAATAGTTTTTTATCTCATTGTCTGTCCTTCCTGGCAAATGTTGTGCTATCTGTGACCACCTGACCAATATAATTAAGTTAATTTCTCTTAGCATTCTTCATTTAAAGGGAAAAAAGATTAAAAGAGTTAGTGAAAATTTTATATTGCATAGTTTGGCAAATTCTACCTGAACCGTAATTGAAAATTATTAGAAACTTTAATGATCACATACGTCGTCTTTTGAAAGTAGAAATTTACGATTTTCCTTATCCTTGTGGTTAAGACTATGACGCAATAGGTGTTGGTTCGATGAAACAAAGAAAAACAAATATGCGTTCTTCAACTCAATTCATATTTGTTTCTTCTTTGTTTTTGTCAAACCGACGCCGATCATGTCATTGTCTTAATAGTAAGGACGAGGAACGTTGTGAGCTTCTACTTTTAAAATACACCGCCGATCATCATTAGACTTTAGATAATTTTAAATAGTGGTTTCATATTAAATTGTCTATCAAATGGTGCACCCCAAATCTCACCACATAGGTTTATTTCATCTCTCCTTGGTAATTGGAAATAAATGAATTAATCTCTTCGAGTATGCAATGTACATGTGTGTGTAGCAATCTTTTTTGGTGTGAAATAGTTGTACTGTATTTGAATTAAAAAAAAAGTTTGATAATACTACTGATTGAAGTATGTGAAGGAAAACTCTATAGAAGGAACACATAACCTTGAAATAGGTTTAGTTTGAATATACAGAATTGAGGAATAGTATAATCAATATTTTGTTCAATGTTCATCCATTATTAAAAAGAAGAGCATGCCAACCAAGCCAATTCCTGGTTTGACTTACCAATCAAGCCATGCTTTTATTTTTCCATTAAATAGGACCTAGTTGCTTCTATAAAATAAATAAAATTATATATGAAACTACCCTCCAATCCAATTATACTCTCTAACTTAAGACTTTCACATCAAATTAACAACATTAATTGTTTTTATCTTTCCTTGCATTATTTTGCACTACTTAAAAAGATAATCAACTACTCCTAATAAGTCTGTATCAATATTTTAGACTAAAATTTACAAAAATTACTAATTTCACTACTTTGAACTTTTGGATAAAATTAAATTTAGAAAAAATTGAGAAAAAGTGAAAGTAGATTAACTCTACTAACTTACTTGTTGCCTAACATGTGATGAAGGGTCAGGATTGTTTCCTCCTCCTGTTTGCTGAACTTCCCTCTCTTTAATCCTGGCCTTAGATAGTTAATCCACCTTAGTCTGCAGCTTTTTCCATTCCTTTGCAAGCCTATACATGTATGTCATTGTACTCCATTAGATAGAACAATTGAATATGATCTTATACACTATGATTCTTCAAATCTATCCATACATTTTAGCAAAAATCAACAATTCTTAATAGCTAAGGACTTAATTAAAAACTTTAGTAGCACAAGAACTTTTTGAAAGTAAATATAAGAAAGAGAGAAATTATTATTATTAATTAAAGTGACATTGACGACCATTTTAGGATTCAAACTCTTACCACAGAGCTAACACGTCACATATAAGAGCGTTAAATTACAATGGCCTACTTATAAATATGATTAGGGAATAATCCACCTTTGAAAAAGAAAGAAACCAACCTGCCTTAATAGGGACAGAGCTCCAGCAACCATGACCATGTTTAAGGATGTAGTTTCTGAGTTTGTGATCTTCTTCAGGTGACCATAAACCTTTCCTATGTTTTGGTTTTGTCTTTTCTAGTGTCTGGAACCCCATTTTGTTTTGCCTAATAAAACTTCACTTTAAATGTTAAGCTTTGATATTCTCTACAAGTGACTAATATAGAGCAGACTCAGAAAGAGAATGGGAATATTTGGTAGGGAAATAATGCATAAGCAGACTTATATATATAAAGCAAGAAATGGTTCATTTTTCCAACATAAGTTGAAATAATTTACTAAATAAATTTATAAACAAATAATCTTTTGCTAAAAATAATAATAATTATGTATTCCTGCCTCATAATTTGAAAACGTGTTCCCCTTACTCAAATTCACCCTTGCAAACTCAAAGGGTGCCAACATGAAAAATGTTGGACCCTAATGTATCATTGTTTAACATACTCCAATCTCTTTCAAAATTAGTAGATTTCATGTTCAAAGTACCCCAAAAGTTATATGACTTTATTTTATTTTTTTTGGTATAAACCGGGTATCCTTCGCGCGCAACTGTGGGGACTAATTCCTCGAGCATTGTGGGACCTAAATGGGCGGCAAGCTCTCCCTAAGAGTTTTAACGATGTTGCATGCCCGAGGCTGAATTCGAATCTAGAACCTTGGTTAAGCTAGAGGAGATCCGTTCCATTTCATCTAAGCGCTTTTGGATCTATGACTTTATTTTTTGTATTCGCTTTTATACTTAAACGGCCAATATAAACATTTTTTTATGACAATACAACCAAAAAACAAAAACATGCGGTAAAACATTAGATGGGAATATTGGTGTCTTTATTTGTCGAGACTTAATTTTATTTCTTTGTTTAAAAGATATGAAAAGAGACTTGAGTACTCACACACAACATAAATTAATGTATAGTTGATGAAACTTCATGTTATTCTCTAGCCAAGAAGACTAAAATGTTAATGAGGTAATCATGGAAATGAGCATATTCAAGTCAACCTTTGTCTGGTGGCACCACATTCTCTGCCGCCCAAGAGCAATTATCAAACATTTTTATTGTATAGTTTACAATTTGATCTTCACAATTTTATTTTGGTGTAACTAGCTCTGAACTATAAACAAATTAAAACTAAGGAAAAGATGTAAAACTATTCATTTTACTACGCCCCATATAATACATGCATTTACTCCTATAAGCCTTCAATTTTATAAGCATAGTTTTAAATTGTGATTGCGATTACACTGCGAATTTTATATTATGGCAAAATGTAGGTAAATGGAGACACAATTGATGTGTGATATTGTTGCAAAGACTTCTAAAACTTTTATATTGTACGTAGATGTAGTTTTCATTGTGGATCGTAATTTATAATCGTACCTATTTTAAAGGAAATAACAAGTTAAATGAAAGAACAAATTACACGTCAATAATGTCAAAAATAGCTAACAAAAAACAAAGACTCAAAATACACAATAAAAACTTTTGAAATCTCTACTTTCTAATGACATGGATATAAATTTTTATTACAAATTTAATGAAGTTATGAAGCAAGTTTTTGTCCTGTGTCAGTGGCTGATGTATGCAGTTGATGAAATAAAGATCAACAAGAGCAAATTTGGAAAGCTTGAAGAATCTTCAAGCATGTGTTTCTGAAGTTGCTATAGGAGAAAAATAGTACTTGCTAGAGCCATTGCACTTGCATTATTGCTTGGTGAAAGGAACATTTGTACAAGTTGGCAGAAAGAACATGAGTTCATTAATGGTGGGCTACATCATATGATAGAAATACTAGTAAACTTTGATTTGATCCATTTCTAATCATTATGGGTGAACTGGGTACAACAGTATTTACCAAAAATGATCAGCTTAAAGGCTATTCAAGAGTGACCATTTTTTACACTTCTAACTCCATGTTGGTCATATAATGTGAACAAAATTTTACCCAAAAAAATGATAATATTCAAGAGGGAACCATTTTGTTTATTAAAATCATTCATGTTTATAGAATCAAATTTATTCAAAATCTTGTTTATTAAATGTAAGGTCAAGCACACACTTATTCAAATATCAGGCATCCTGCAGTAAATTATTTTGAATTATTTCCAATGGCTAAGCACGACGGATAGAGGATCAACTTAGTTCCTAACTCATAAAGATAATACCAGCTAACATGGCAATTATATGAGGGTGGAATATTAGTTTGGGTCGGTTGAATTATAATAATTGTCACTATAAATACTGGATATTTTGGTTGATTTCAACAAATATACTTAATCTTGAAATTCTGAAATGAGAAAAAAGAAAAGAAAAGAAAATCCCCTTTTTAGGGGATTATATATTTCCATTGACTAATCTACCACTTTTCAAGATTACAGAAGCCATGTTCTGGAAAAATAAAACATGGTCACACAATGTATGTCTTCAAATCTCATAGTGAATTTGCTAGAACAAAAACGAAGCGTCAATAAAGTGCTTGATAGGTATCATGGTAATTTTTACAAAACCTATATTTTATAGTTTCAACAAAACCATAGTGTCATTCTGATTTTATCAAACTCATCATAATACCAAACATTCACCCAAATATTTTCCACTATGACTAAGTAGAGGTGTAGGAATGACCATGTAAATAATGGCAAATGCACATGTATGATGTATGGTTAACTTATTGGAGAGAATCACACAAGTTAGGTAGTATGATCAAATTTGATCCTAAAATTGTAAAATGGAATCTCAGAAGTCCGCGTGTATATCTTTGGGGTTGGTAATGTTCCTTCAAATAATGGCATATACAAAGCACAACAAGCCATTGACCAAGAAAATGATCCTCAATTAGTTTGTCAAGGAACACACGAATCCTAAGGGGTAGTATGTTTGTACTAGTACTGCATTATTCTCAATATCATATTATTGAATCAAATAATGACTTACTTATATAAAAAAGGAATCACAATTATATTGTTGAGAATTGGATAACGTGGTTGTTGGATAAATAAACTAAGAAATGTTTTATTATAATATATACTCCATACAATATTTTTCCTCAGGAAAATATAGGGTTAAGACAAAAAATGAAAAATAGCATGTAGTATGTGATAAAAAATATTGTTAGATAAAATTTATTTTTAAGGTGTGTGAGTTTTAAGGTGGTGGCCACTACTTCAGCAGAAAAAAAAGTATATTTGATTATTATTATTTTTTTGTTGAGAGAAATGATATTTGATAATGCTAACATGTTTATTTTTCTTGATTTCATTTGTACATAGTGAAACAAAAACTATCGTATCTTTTTTTTACGGAAAAACTATCTTATCTTGTTTTACTATTTTTAAATTTAAATGGAACAAAGAATGCAAACATTGTATTCCTTCTCATCAAAATACGTCTACTGACCCCTCAAAAAATAAAAATATGTCCTCTGAATAATTTGTAGAGTCTCTTTAATTATGTAGTTAACTTTTTTATTAAAAGAAATTGCTGAATAACACACCCACACAGAGTATAAAATAATATTGTCACACATGGTTGACATGAATCGGCCTCCCCTATTTTTTTATAAAATAAAAAAAAAATAAATAAAAAAGTTTAAACCCCCATTTTTAAATTCAATTTTATGGTTCCCAATTTCACCTTTTTATGAATTTTCAACTATTATTTCATTTCGAAGTCATTTTTGTTGATGTGGAGTATTAATAATGGTGTAACAATGCTCGTATTTTTTTTTTTGGTGTACATAACAATGCTTATATGAACACATTGAATAATCATGTCATGAAAAAAAGAAACGAATAAGTGCTACCATGTTGTTAGTGAATATGTTACATCAATAAAAATACGGCCAAAATAGGATAGAGGTGGAAAATTCAGAAGAAGAAAAATGAAATTGAGATCAGAAAACCTATTTTTTAAACGGGCATTAAAATTTTGTTTTTTTTAAAAATAGGGATATGTATTTAATCTTTTTTTAATAAGAGGAGCAAATCACTTAGTTAGCCAAATAAAACTTGATAGTAAAAGCTCATAAGTTTTAGCTAAACTCATAAAAAATGACGATATTGTTAGGTCGGACACCGTAATAAGAGTTTGAATTCCAACTCACCCGTTTGTGTGCATAAGTTTTAAATGGCCAATAACCGTTATTATTTATCCATATAAAAAAAATCAAATAATAATAATGATGAGAAAAGCCCTTCAAAAAAAATTAATGATGAGAAAAGAGAAACAAAAACTTCTCTAATTGCCTTCTTTTAGGTAGAAAATTGTCTTTTAAATAGAAAAACAAGACAGATATTCAGATTTTGGCTTCAAATAGTATAAAGTCTGAGAGCATGTAATTTTAATTAAAGAAACATTAACAAGTGTCATTAAATTAATGCATTCAATACGTTGAAACTTTAAAAAATAATTTTTTCACTTATTTTTATTTTTGTATCATTAACAAATATCCTTAACCCACTTGGGTTGGTCTAGTGGTATTGACTTGGGATCTGGGAGTGTGCTCCTCATTGAGGTTTCATGTTCGATTCCCTCTAGTGTCAATTTAGGTGGGCTAATTTACCTTCTTAAAAAAAAAAAACAAGTATCCTTAAAAATAAAAAAAGTCCAAGGCTGTAATTAATTTGAGAGACTTGTAACCTAATTACCCAACAAAATTTAGGCGTGCCAAAATCACGAAAGGACGTATACGCAAAGACTTGAAGCACGCTGTGCACGTATAATTTTTTTATAAAATATTTAATTTCCGCCTAAAATCTAAACTCATGGAAAGAATGAAGAATCATTATTTGCCGACTATTATTTTATAGAGAAAAATGGACTCTTCCGGTTGTTGTCTCTTGCATTTTTACCTGGAGTGTTACTTGTTACTAATGACTTACCGTGACACTTTGGTTTTTGTTTTTTTTTTTACAAAATTGGTTTTGGTTAAATGTGTGTTGAATATGAAGTGTTTTATTTTTGGATACATGCACGTAAAGGTGAGTGTAAAAATCACGTTTGGTTTACAAAAACTACAAATTATAACTTCAAGTTGAAATCAATTTTAAAGAAAAAATCAATTTCACTTGAGAACGTTCAAACATATCAAAAATCAATTTTACATTGTGGACATTAAAAAATCAATTTAGACATACAAGTCCGAATAAAAGTTGAGGACTTGAATTGAACATAAAATATTTTTCTAAATAAAAATTGAGAACGTTCAAATATACCGTTTTGTTTTTCTATCATGATTTATCTTTTGCATCAACAATTTGTATCTAGTAGATATACGTATTGCGCCAATCTAATGTCATGCAGTTTTCTAAAAAGTCTTCCCATTTTCAAGGTGGAGCCTGGAACAAGTGCAGTGTGTTTAGAAACACGTCTGGAACTTCATTTTTCATCTCCGAGGGGTCGTGTCCCGAGGTGTTTTTGACGTTAAAACAAAGAAGCGGTATAACGAGGGTTCCACGTCAAGTCGTCAACACAGTTTTTTTGCCACAATTTTGCTAATTGTAGCGCATATCAAACAAGTATACTATTTGTTATCACGTCATGAATGTACCAAACACACGGCCATGTAGAAGCTGAGCCTTGGCTTCCACGTTGGAGTGCTTTGGACGCGGTTCCAAACATTCACATTTCACAGATTAAATTACAATGTGTTAGTTTTCATTTATTTTGGATACTGAGAATAGTGGTCACCCAAAATATCACAAGGAGTGGCTGATGGGTATGCCCGTGATGATGTGAAAGGGTGTGTTTGATGAGTGCAAGGAAAGGTTTTTTATTTTATTTTTATATTTAGGTAAATTAAAAAAAAACGTTATAGAAAAGTTAAAAGTGAACGGTATATGTGTATGTGCCATTACCCCTTTAAATTGTTGATAAGGGATTATACAATGTCTTTGGACTAGCAACAGCTTCCTAAGTATTGGATACGCAAAATTGTGTCTTACATTAGCTTTATACAATTTGTCATGGTTAATCCATGTCCATCTCCTCATCTTACAATTCCGATATTCGGCAACTTGAGCAAAACAGAGAAACAGACCATATGGGATTGCGATAGTCATCCATCATCTTGGTTTCAACTTCAGCTTTTTCGGGTCTAGCCTACGAGTTGTTTCCCATCTTGGGTTGATAACCGCAACAAATCAAACCCATAATCCAATGAATTAATACAAACAGTGTCACAAATTACAAATCTTTTTAGGAACACACTTCAAAATTCAGTTCTCTAACAAGTCTATGCAATGATAATAGGGTTTAGGATAATGTATCATATCAGTCCTAATTCTTAAAATAACAAATGGAAGTAGTAGTATTCTATCAGCATCTACGCTTCCAATTACGGTCAGGTCAGTTAGTGATCATTTTGAACTGGAATCTGGAAAGTTGCTGAGGAATAGTGGATATGACTGGTCCATATCTCTGCAATTAATTGATACAAAAAAATCATAAGACAGCATAAAATTACGATCATATTTTGACTGGCAAGCATAATAATGTGAATAAGTTCCCAGACTAAAATCTATGACCAATCATAGGATGAAAAGTTCTAATAAGCGCCAAATGAACATTTTTTTACATAAAAAAAAGACATTTTAGATGAGCCCAATAATCTCTCTAATCAAACTTTATATGATTCTCTTACTTGAAAGAAAATAGTTTCCCAGTTGATGGTCACATTTTTCCATTAATTAATGATAACCATTTTAAATCTCTACATCATAACGAAGTTTGTTTATAATTGAGTAACATAAGACAAAAATCATAGTAATTATTACTGTAACTGTACCTGAACATTGTCATAGAGTTCAAACAATGGAACAGCAAGCAGTTTCAAGTTTTTGGGTACAGCAAAGTATTCCCTTTCAGATAAGTGAACGAGGAAAAGCTTCTTGCACTCCTGCATAAAATATATTAATGGATGTCGTAGTAAGCATACACCAACAGAGCTAGAAATACAAGAGTTTCAATCAATGATATTCCCATCACAAATTACCTTGGGTTTTGTTATATGAGGAGGACAGTATGGATACATTATAGTTTCAAAATTTGGCCTCCACCAGATAGCAACACATTCACCTATCTGCAAGATACCAGGGATAAGTGCATACAAACAATAAGCTTGCTTATAAACTTTCAAGAGTTCATACATCTAAAAGCCATGTGATCATACCTGCCAGTCAGGTACAAGGCCGGGTGAATTAGCACCAAGCTTGCTAGTCAATTTTCTCTTCAAGCCCTCAATTTCTGTAAACGTACAAAAAAGGTACATTTAGCATAATCACTAGTTGCTATTTTCAGACTATCATATTCGGAGCAATGAAGTAAGATCTTACCATTCTCCCCTGGCTTGAGACGGCCGCCTGGGAGTTTGCAAAATGTGTTCCCAATTTGCAGAAGAAGAATATGAGGATGATTGTGTTCTTGTACCTACAAAATTGAAGCATAAAGCTGAGAAATGGCAATAAACCCTAAATTTCCCAACAAAAAAAAAATTGAGTCTTTTGTTCTTTCTCGGCAAGTAACGTCTAATTCTTCAAGTATCATGTCTAAAACCCAAGAAACACACATAAGATTCCTTAATTTTTTAGAGTTTTGATGGAAAGTATTCCTCTACAGAAATAGTAGGACAGGACATTATGGGAGCAGGTAAATAAAAAGGGTAAAAAAACTAAATGTCCAGGACAAGTTTAGCATGAAACTGGTCGAGTGTGTTTAAAGGGGAGTTTTCCATTATGGTGGACCCGCTCCCAACAGATGGGGCTGTTCTGGTCTCCGTGCAACTGGGTTCTGTAGGCATATCCTTAAAAAAGGGTGTGGGAGGGTAGTCAAGTACCAAGGCTCCCAATGTTTTGGGCTGGGGGAAGATCTGATTGCTGCACCAAGACTCTCCCTCTCAAAATGAGCGGACAATACATAAGGCTCCCGCTACTGAGATTTGTGGAGAGTTAAAGGTACAGTCTACCACTATCCAATCTAAATGAAGAATTATAGATGCCCATACCATCAAACTCTTCGTTACTAACCAAAACAAGAACTAATGGCCAACCATAATTCCTTGTAGAATTTAACTGCAAGCCATTTTTGCTCCAAAAAATTTCACACAGCTCCCTTCGACAAACTAAAATATAACTCTACTAAATTTATCAATTTACCTTATGGTGAAGGTTACCTTAAGCAATGGACTAGATGCGCTGGAATGCGAATTTTAAAGATCTAGTTAACTAAGTACTACTCCGGCCGTCTCATACATTTGCATTATTTATTTGTCTCTTTATATTACAAATGAAACATTAATAACTTAATTATTGTTAATAAGGGCATTTTAGTAAATGAAACTTCTTTTATAATTAAAATCAGCACAACTAATCATTTTCTTAAGAATTGAGCACAACTCAAATGAGACACTTGTAATAAGACGAAGAACATATATATTAAAGTTGCATGGTGGGAGAGGACTGGAAAACAATGCTATAATAAAGTCGAGCATATATCATGAGCCCTTCAATTCAGACAAGTGAAGAAACCAAATACAGTATGCAAGTTTTGCAAGAGGAAGACAAATGCTAGTTTAGAGGTGAAGATTGGAGAATATACTATACCACAGCATTATGGTTTAAGAACCTTGGGTCAAATTGTACAAAATGGATAGAGATAGAGGGAAATGTCAACCATAGGATTTAAACTTGTGGGTGAAATAGAGGAATATTTCGGATGTAATTTGTGATTAAAATTAATGTGCAAACCTATAGATAAACTTTAGTGCACAGCTATAAGATTTGTCATGTATGAAATTGAATGTTGGGCAGTAAAAAGCCAACAAGAAAATAAGATCAACATTGCAGAGATAATAATGCTACAACGGATGAATGATCACACTAGACAAAATAGGATTAAGAATTATATCATTAAAAAAAGTAGAGGCAAACTCATCATGTAGAAAATATGGTAAAATTTTGTATTGGGAGGCTTGAGCATATGTAGAGAAAGGCCATAGAAACATGTGTAGATCATATGGATGATATCACTTTAGTTAGAAGTAGAGGAAAACTAGAAGCTTAAACCATCAAGAAAGATCTGGAGTTAAATGATCTATCTTTAGATACGACTCGTGACAAGATAATATGGCATCATTGCATGTACCCGATTCCGCAAAATGTGAAAAGACTTTGATGGTTGTGTATCAGGAATGAAATTAAACAATGAGTATAATTATATGTGATAAAATTACATTTAAAGTTTGGGGGGGGGTGAAAGAGAGCAATCAGTAAACATACCAGTAAAATTCCTTCCACGCTGGTCCTCATTCCCTCTTTCATATAACTGAATTTTGGAAACAAAGGAAATTGTTATATTTCAGAACCATTTGAGTATATGATGAATTTGAGCATCACACAGAACAAGGAACAAGTAAAAAGATTATATAAGAGAAAATCACGGTATACACAGTTTTCCCTTTTCATTATTTAACTTTGCTCCTACATTCAATCAAAAGAGTACTTGAAATTCAAAACCATGTCTATGAAACAAAACAAACTAGCATTCAAATTCAAACTAACCATTTTCATGTATTTTGGTTGTATTGTCATAAAAAATGTTTATATTGGACATTTGAGTATAAAAGACAAACTCAATCTATATATAATGTACAAAAAATAAAGTCATATAACTTTTGGGGTACTTTGGACATGAAATCTACTAATTTTGAGCTAGTAAGAACAGAAGTTGTGTTAGAACTTAGAAGTGGGATGGTTGGCTGGCTAATTTTGGGGAGATCATAGTTAATTTCAAGAAACTAGATCTGTTGATGGAAGTTTGAGGAATGGTAACTGGGTGACAGTGATAGCAAAACCAGCCATGGCTAAACGCCTAAACCAGCTGCTTCACTGAAACCAGAAAATTTCTGAATACCTATAATTGATGAGAGAGTAAGAGGGAGCGGCAGTTTTTTCTAAACTTGAAGGAGGAAGATATCATCAAAACAGGTTTTAGGGACATTATGAGTTCATAGTAACATCTTGTTTTGTCTGACACATTTCTTCAAAAAAATTCCCCAACAACAACACATTTGAGCAGCATTTGGATCTGTTAAATGAAGGTACTAAAAAAGAGTATGTAAGACTAAAAAATGCAGTTTTTAATATGTATGTATGCTACCCATATCAATTCAATTTCAAGGGTGTAAGCTTTCATTCTTGCAATTCTTGATCAGCTCATACCAGTGAATAAAATCAATTTTTCTAATAATTTTGACATAAACAGTATAATTTAGGACAAAATCTAATGAAAAATCTTAACTTTAGAGTATAAATAAAATTGGGAATTGGGGTTTTCTAGGGTTTTAGGATTGATATAACCTAGAAGCGATCGAATAAAATAAGTGAAAAGGGTAGTAATGAAAAACGAGAAGAAAAGTAAAAGAGAGAAGAAAGATACTGACTTGACTTTCATACGAGCAAGACGATCAGCGACAGAGGTATCTTTCTCCATCTTAGGCTCCTTAGTACCGAAGGTGTAGCTCGATAATGGGTATGTGTTTACTACCTGAGAGGGTATCATCTTTCTCTTGTATTGTTTTTGAGGGAAGTGAACAAAGAAGAAGAAGAAGGAGGAGGAGGGAGGGAGGTTGATTTGAGTTGATGTGAATGAAAACAAATCAATGTCTGTGTGTCTGTCAACTTCGATTTTTGGTTGAGTCTTATGACTTACCTGCCTGTCACTACTACAAGGAAATTGCTCTTCTCCCGTCCAAAATTGCTCCCTCTTATACAAACCGACGAAAATACCCCATGTAACCTAAGTCACATACCAAATGTGTTTTAAGTCACGTTCGCTATATTGGTACATCACACGTAAGTTAAATCATATAGGTTATAACACGGCGTGAGTTAACTCATGTAGATTATGCTTCAGCGTGAGATAACTCACGTTCGTTATATCGAACATAAGTTAACTCAGGTAGGTGGTATTTTAGTTAGTTTGTATAAGAGTGAATGTTTTTTGTTGGGAGAAGAGCAATTTTTCCGCTAAAAACCCAACACCCCAATGCAGGCCTCGGGCCCGCTCCAGTGACTCTAGCTTGTTATGTTAGTAAAATGTTTTTTGAGTGACATTAAAAAAAATTAAGTATGTGTTATTTATATTGTCGATATCAACTTTTGCGATTTTAAACGGATTTTAGTTTTTGGTTCAAATTAATTATGTTTTTCTCTCTTCAACAGGCCGACCCTATTTTTCTCTCTCTAGGTTTTCTCTTCCAGTTTCTTCATTGAGGGGTGGTTTTGGGTCAATTCTTGACCTGAAATAACTCATCTTCATCTTTTTTTCTCTCTATTTCAATCTAAATAAGTGATTTTTACATAGATCTAGTTTTGTTTTTTTTTTGTGATTTCATCATCTAAGTGTGGTGGTTTGTTGTTCGTCTTCTTGTGCGGCGTTGTTTGTTTTCACGTCTTCTTGCGGTGTTCATTTGATTCATTTTGAAAGATCGATTATTCAATCAAAGATTTGGGCGTCAACGTTGCAGACCTGGAGGCCATGGATATTCCGGTCACTTTAATTTTATCATATATTTTTGTAGGCATTATGTCGATGTATGCTATTAACTTTGATGTTGTGAGTTTATTCGCAGATTCATCCTTTACGTTTTTAGCGGTGTTGAATGATGTAATCTCTCAATTTGAATGAATGAATATCATTTTGTTTTTGTCAAAGGTTTTTGTATGTATTAATTAAATATTTGTCTCGTGTGACCCCGTCCATTTAGACTTCCTCCGACTTATTGTTCAAGTTATAGACGTTGTTGTTGCTCGGCCCTTATTTAAATTTAGAAGAATATTCGACGTAGGGTGGAACTTTCCTCGCATATTGTTTTCTTATTCGTCATCTTTCTAACAATGTTTCATCACTTCTTGATCCCTTTCAATTTTTCGACCTTGTTATCCCATTGGTATTTATTAGTTAACTACATTTTGAAGAGTGACTCTTCTAGACAGTTTAGTGTAGGATGACATGTGATGTTATTTTATGATGGAGTTTTGATCATCAGATAACAAACACTTTAAATTTTTTGCATTGTAGCCTTCCCTGAAGGTGGTTTTGAGAGTTATATGAGCCATAACATGTACTTGTTCCTAAATAAAATACGGTTATAGATCCTCAAAATGGTTGTAATTGCTTGGGGGGGAACTACACATTCAAATGCTTCTTATCTTGGGCTCCCAAGCTGAACCATAACTTGTTCCATGTTGAAGTTTGACATTGTACCGTTATCACCATCATATCGTCCTTGTGAGGGAGGATCGACTCAAAACCCATAGTTGAACAAACTATGGATCAAGTCTACGTTAATGTTTGGAGGGTCTTGTATGTTCATCACAAATATCACGTAACACCTTCTTGCTCGATTGGTTTCTTAGGTCGAGAATGCTTAAGTTTTTTTTAAGTTTATTTAGTTAAAAAGGCTAGACCACATACCATAAAAAAAGTCTTTTATGTTTACCAGACCGGCCTACTTAACTGAACAATATTTACAATATTTTGTATATGAGTTTAACCTCATTAGTATCCATTAATTCTTCACATATCTAAATGTATTATTACAAACTATAATTGAATTATGATAAAATATATAGTTAAATTCTCTAAAAAAATCATGTTAAATATCAAAATGGAGTTTAATCTCATTGATATATTAGTTCACTAGACTATTTAAACTTGGATCACATTGCTTATTTAAAGATGTTAATATGAAATATGCTTTTGAAGAAGCCAGCAGACCACATAAGACTTTCAAGATGCATACAAAGACCTAAAAAATAAGCTTATGACAGACCACATGCCAAACTTAGACCTTGAATTTTCTAATAAGACAAACTTAGACCTTCCAAAACATATCTCGACCTAATCTATTTTCACTCATAACCATGACGTATTTGCGACTTAGTTTCTAACGAAATGCTTTAAGCAGGTTCCTATTAAAAGAAAGAGTAAAAATTTGATATATTTATAGACACAAACAACTTATTTAACTTTTATTTTTTTTGACAAACACGTTAGAATTTCCCATTCTTTATTTTATAAAGAAACTACTACATTGTTTTTTCATTGCACCGGTAGGAAATTATTTTTGAATGAATTAATTATGTAAAATTGATTATAATTAGAAGTGAATTGAAAATAAAATGATTTATTTATTTATTTTATTTTTGTTTAAGAAAATGATTTATGTTTGCTCACATCAATGTAAAAATTAGTTAAATTGTAAATTTTTATATAAAAATCAAGTTTAAAATTATTTTTTTGTTTTTGTTTGAGAGGTCTAAAATAAAAAGTTACGAATTGTTTAATTTCATTGGTCAATTTTACTCGAAAAAGTGGGAACTATACAAAAGCGTCTTCCTCAAAAGAGTACTCCATTTAGCTTTACCCACGCATTTCTTCGAACACGTTTCCGACAAATATCGAAGCGCGCCAAAACTTCGTAACTTCACAAACCCACCACCACCGGAATAACCCCGACCACCACCACCACAACCACCACAACCACCGCCACAAACATGGGTAAGCAAAAGCAACAAGTAATTTCCCGTTTCTTCGCCCCAAAACCCAAAACCCCTTCATCAACCACCGACCCACCACCACCGCCACCATCTTCCTCTCCCAAAATCACCACCACCGTCAATTTCTCACCAGCCAAACGTCGCCTAATCTCTCAACTCACGGCATCCCCTAACAAACAACCCAAACTCTCTTCACCCACTCCCTCTCTCCACCAACGCTTCCTCCAGAAGCTTCTAGAACCTTCTAATCCAACCCTACAACCTCCTTCATCTTCCAAACCTGTAAAGTTCACTCCTTTAGAGCATCAGGTAGTGGAACTCAAAGCTAAATACCCTGATGTTCTTTTAATGATTGAAGTTGGTTACAAGTATCGATTTTTCGGCGAAGATGCTGAGAATGCTGCTAGGGTTTTGGGTATTTATGCTCACATGGATCATAATTTTTTAACTGCTAGCATACCAACTTTTCGATTAAATGTCCATGTGAGGAGGCTTGTCAGTGCAGGGTATAAAGTTGGTGTTGTTAAGCAGACTGAGACTGCTGCTATTAAGTCCCATGGTTTGAATCGGGCCGGCCCATTCTGTCGAGGTTTGTCGGGGTTGTATACAAAGGCCACACTTGAGGCGGCACATGATATGGGGGGAGGGGAAGATCAGTGTGGGACCGTGAATAATTATTTGTTGTGTGTTGTGGAGAAGACTATTTTGGGAGAGAAAAAATTGAATTGTGGTGTGGAAGGTGGTTTTGATGTGAGGATTGGGATTGTTGGCGTGGAGATATCGACGGGAGATGTTGTTTATGGAGAGTTTGATGATAATTTTTTGAGGAGTGAACTTGAGGCTGTTGTTGTTAGCTTGTCTCCTGCTGAGTTGCTTCTTGGAGACCCTCTTTCGAAACAAACTGAGAAGGTAGTTTTTTTATCTGCCAAGATGTTACTTATCTAACAAGTGATCAAACATTTCTATTTTCGTCCACACATTTCAAGAATTGTATAGTTGTCGTGTTTCATTTCATTGTGTTATTAATAGAACTTAAGACTATAGTTGCCACTTGCTAGAATCTAGTTCTAACAATTGTGATTGTTGGAATGTTGATGCTTGATGATGTATCTATCATACAATATACACAGGCCATGTAAGATTGGATTTGCAGTCCAGGTTATTTCATGGCCTTAATTTAGGGTTTTCTTATTGTAAGAGGAGACAATTTAGAGGACTGTGGTCAAATACACTGTATGTTAACATTACTTCTTGGCGAAGGATCTAATGTACTTATTCAAATAACTGTATTTGTTTATTTTTTTGATAAAGTATAAATATATTTTTCCGATTGATGGAAAAGAAAAAATATTCACAGGCAAGCATGTTCATTGATAATGTCTTTGTTGTTGGGCCACTGACAATTTTCCACAATTCAGATGTTCAGTCCTGAGTGTGAGGTGTGTTAAGATCCCATATTGACGAGATATAGGCATATGATCATTTTAGTCCTTTATAGGGCTTGAACAATCTTTCCTCACCTCTCGAGCTAACTTTTGGGGTTAGGTTAAAGCTTAAATCCCAAATTGTAAGATTTCTTATAAAAGGAGTGTATAATAAAACGTTATGATTATCAAATGTTAAAATTGGAAGATGATGATACACACAAATCCCTGATAGTTGGCGTGAAATTCTGAGTTAGCTTGGTAAATGCTGATACAATGTACAACTTCATCTTACAAATAATTGGTGCAACATTTTGATTTAGATTCACATTTGAATACAATAGATGGAATTTGAACTATATGAAAAGAGGACAAAATTGCTAAAAACTTGAAATGGATGCTTTGATTGGAACAGCTTATGAACACAGTTTAATGCATGGGTGTTTTCATTATAGTAGGTATGAATTAATCCAAACTTTGATTTAATACTTAAATTGGTCCTCCAATAATTTTGAACATCAATTTTAATCCTTCATAGTATAAATAAGCATAAGCTTAGGACAAAGCTGATGTATTAAGATCCATTTAGATTTTAAATATTAAATTAACCAACTTGTTGTCTGAAATCATTGAACGGCCAACACGATATCCCATGTATTTTTAGATTACCAATTTCAGTATTTTTTCTTACTCTGCATATTTGTCCTCACAACATGATTTTTCCATCTCATTTTCTTGTGATTCAATACATTTCTATTTAAACACTGTTGAAATTATTTAATGCTTGGAAAGCTTATTTCTTAATCCGTAAGATATTCTGTTCATATTAATTAATATCAGAAGACAAAATTTATGCTCATGTTAAATCATGTAATAATCCTTACTAGCAGGCATGTTCTCATAAACATTTGATGGTTTTCTTACAGTGATCAAAAGCTCAAGTTGATCAATTATCAAACAGATTCTCTAACCCTAAGATCCAATTGTGTGATTTGATCTATTATTAGTTATTACTGGCTTTTGCTGGACCCTCCTCAAATGCTCGTGTGGAGCGTGCCTCACGAGATTGCTTCACCGACGGAGGCGCTTTTGCTGAAGTTATGACTTTGTATGAGAATGCACATGCTGACAGTCCAGATTCAATGCAAAACAATGAAATGACTGAGCTTGGAAGTCAGCAGATGGTAGTGAAGGTACCAACTACCGATATTTAGCAAGCTTTAAAAAGTTTGAAAATCATTATTATTTTGCTATTTTGAATATGCGTTTTTCTACCTGTCAAAATCTGTCTTGTGATTATAAAGCAGGTAATTGGAATTTGTTATTACAGGGCCTTATAGTTTATTTAGGAGTCAAAATCTGTTTTACTTTTGCCGAAGTAGGAGGAAAACAGAATATGGAATACAAATTTAGTAACAGACACAGAAATTATAACTTAGAGATCATACAAAGTGAAAATGACACAAAGGGAGACATCGCCCATACAAAGTGAAAATATGGAATACGAGAATATGGAAAACAGAATTTGAAATTATAATTTCCCGTGTATCCAGAAGGGAGACATCGACCCTTCTGGATACCATAATCTTGTGTTTAAATAACTTGGGTCTATCATACAAAGTGAAAATGAAATAAAGGGAGACATCGCCCATAAGAATATGATCCAAGCTAGATGGATAAAATGGAGGAATGTTTCAGATGTGAATTGTACTCATGGTTTTCAAACTCGAGATCCCACTTAATATTGTTTGGGAATTGGAAGATCGTAAATTGTGGGATCGTAACACAGATTGTATGATCCCATCAAATCATCCAAGGCACTTTAATAGAGTAATCACCAGCATCTGAAAACAATATAGCGATAATATAGAGATAGGAATGCTTAAACACATGATCAAATTCGAAAAGCAATAAGTCTTTCAAGAAGAATGTGAAAGGCAGAAAGAAATTGAGATTAGAAGAAGTGCTTGAGATGAGTAGTGGTGCAGAGTCGTAAAGGGTTTATAGAAGAAATTGGAATCCAGAAACATTGAACCCGTAAAGGATTTATTGCTAGAAAATGATAGGAGAAATTCCCAAGCTGGGAAGTGATTACTTACTATTACTCTATTAAAAATGCATGAGTCCCACAAAAAAAGGTTACCGTTCAGTGTTTCCCTCTTTTGCGCCGCAAATCTGCTTTTATTCGGGTCAAAATCCTGGGTCATGAAAATTGCACCACAAAGTGGGTAATAAAACCTTCGCCACCGGTGCAGGAGAAGAGTGTTGTTGATGTGCTTTCACGGTCTTCTTCGTTGCACCGGCCGTGCCGCCATATCCGGCGAGTTCTCTACCGCGTCGCCACGTCGTAGGAAGATAGACGCGTGGGATCACACACTATCACAAGTTATCACGTGATCTTGGCAACCATGCTTGTACTATTGAATCATCACTCAAGCTTAAAGAATTTTTTTACTGCGCAACTATTAAACTCGCAGAAGGGAGACTTAATGTTAGGTGGTAAAAACATAAGCCTGCAAAGATGACAATGTTAAGATGGACAAGTGGTTACACAAATCATTAGAGAAAAAGTAAGGGTAGCTCCCATTGTAGAGGAGATAGTGAGTCTCATCTTAAGTGATTTGAGCTCGTGTTAAGAAAACCTGTAATTTGTAAAAGCCTTGGTATGTAGAAACATCGGCATGGACAGTTGATTAGATGGATGATAGTATGATACTCCATTAGTCAGAGGTAGACACAGACCAAAGAAAATTATGCCAAACCATTAAGAGAGATTTAGAGGTAAATGATCTATCCCAAACTTAATTGACAAGTCTCTTGATCCATGTATCAACTCCAAAAAGGATTGGATGCTGTTACTGTCGTAGTGGATTTTAGTTTATGATAATGTAATCAAATTCTAAATTTTGAAATTCTTCTCTTTTCTAGTTAAATTTTTGTTCCCAAGAAATCATATGACTACAAATTTATTTTGCTTTACAGATTGTAAATATACATTTTTTTTTGGTTGCAATTTCTATTGATAACATACTTTGTTCTATCTCTACTGTTTTATAAAGGAGGTGATGAACCTGCCTGATTTGGCCGTTGAAGCTTTGGCCTTAACTATTCGCCATTTGAAGGGATTCGGTTTTGAAAGAATTCTGTGCTCAGGTGCTTTAAGGCCCTTCGTAAGCAATACAGAAATGACTCTCTCAGCTAATACACTTCAACAACTGGAGGTAATTATAAGCTGCACTTTCGTTTCTTGAGACTGGTTAGTAAAGGCAAAGCATATTTAAAAAAAATAAAAATTAAAGAGAAGCATACTATACACCTCCATGCTGGATGTTTCACTTTTTTTTTTTTGTTTGAAAGTGTGAAAATTGTTACTATCACATGTGTGGTGGATGGAAATGGTTCATTAAATCATTTTGCAATGAAATAAACCGCAAAGAGTTTTATCTAAAGATTATCAGAAAGGTGGTCATAACTAAGATAAGGTTAAATATCCTGTGAATTTACTCAGTATGACAAGAGTCTCCACTAATTACTAAACCTGTTAACATGACCTGGACCAACGTAATCATTTTGACATTGTCGTGGAACATGGATAAATTTCACTATTGATCAATCTAATCATACATTTAAACTGCCCTTTCCTTTTCTGGTTTAGGTATTAGTTCTTGTAGATTCATATAAAACAATTAAAGTATAGTAACTAAATATCGTGAGTTCTTGTTGGCTGGTGACTGCAGCATGTATAAATCTCCCTTTTTTTTTCCTGGGTTCAGGTATTAGTTCTTATAGTTTCATATGAAAGTAGTTATAGTTTATAAACACAGTATGTTGGCTTCTTGCTGACCCCGTGACAACAACATGCATACCTCTATTCTTTATATGGGTCACAAGATCATTATATGCTATTTTATTTTTTTACAACCTATTATAGTATTTATTTGATCCATGTTCTTGTTTGTATACACTATTATTAATTTGTTTTTCCTCATACAAAATTGTCTTGCATATTCTTGCAGCTGACGAATATTTCTTATGTTTTCAGGTTTTACAAAATAACAGTGATGGATCTGCGAGTGGTTCCTTGCTGCAAGTTATGAATCACACTCTTACTATATTCGGTTCCAGGCTTCTTAAGCATTGGGTATGGGATGCTTCCATTCCTGATATACCATCATTTAGTGTTAAATTCTTGATTATCTTCCCTAAACCAGCTGAAAAAGTTCTCTGTTTAATTGTTTTTCTTGTGCATGATACAGGTATCACACCCATTGTGTGATCAAACCTTGATTGCTGCTCGTCTTAATGCTGTATCTGAAATCGCAGAGTCCATGGGAACTTGTAATGGTATGAAGAATCTTGGACGCTTTGAGGAAGATTCTGATGTAGCAATTGTGCAGCCTGAGTTAGCGCACATACTTTCATTGGTTTTGACATCCCTGGGCCCGGCACCTGATATACAGCGTGGGATTACAAGAATTTTTCATCGCACTGCTACCCCATCTGAGGTGATAAATAGCTTTTTGTTGGATGTTAATGTATTTCACTATATTATGTAACTTAAATTATTTAATCAACGGTCCTATCTAGTGATATCTGTTCACATTTCACTATAGAGTTTCAATGCAGTGTGAACCATTGGTTAAGAGTATTGCTATTTCTGAACAGTTATAGTCATTCAGATTCTTGATATATCATATTTGATTGGTATAATTCCACTTAGATATTTTTTAATTGACCATAAAGCTTCTAGCTATTGATTGCTTCAATCATGCTGTTTTTTCAGTTTATCGCCATTGTTCAAGCTATTTTATCTGCTGGAAAACGGCTTCATCAACTTAACATAGGAGAGGGTGATAATAATGACAATAATAAATTGCGCTCTGATTTGTTAAAGAAGTTAATTTCAACTGCATCCTCTACAAGTGTTATTGGTAATGCTGCAAAAATGCTGTCATCTCTAAATGAAGACTCTGCTTGCCAAGGAGATTGGACAAATATGATCATTGCAACTGAGGAGCAATTTCCAGAGGTTTGTCTGTGTATCATGTGTGAAAAAATTACACCTTATAATTGGCTTCTTTTTGGGCTTATTTTATTCTCCGTTATATTTCTGATCTATGTTGAAAATAATATTACTATGAATAGGTAATTACAGCTCGAAAGGCTTTTCAGATGGCAGTGGAACATTTAGATTCGTTGATTGACTTGTACCGCAAACGTCTCGGAATGCGGAAATTGGAATATATGTGTGTTTCTGGTGTAACTCACTTGATAGAGGTAGTTTGACCGAGACACCTAAGTTTTTCAATACGACATTATAGATGCTGGAAAGATGGTTACAAAGTGCCTTCTACTATTCCAGTTCTTTTTGCATTGCTGCTCATATTTTAGTTGTCCCCACTTAGTGGGATAAGGCTTGGTGGTTGTTGTTGTTGTTGTTGTTGCTCATATTTTAGTTGTCGCCTTATTGGCATTTACTTTTCTATTTGATCTGAAATATCTGCTCAGATTGCATGCATGATGTATTGCTGTGTGATATTTTTTAATGCTCCAAATGTGTGCAAATTATAAATTGAAGGATTGGTTTTAAGGGAAATTACGGTCATACTTAACTTTCCGATGCCCCACCTTTACCCCTCAGAAAAGGGGAATAAGGATGAATGGTAAATGTTTATTGTCTGTTGTCAATATCCGTTTGGTTCTTGATTGTTTGACTGCTTCTAAATATTAAGTTATTACCAAGTGTCTCAATTTTGTTTTCCTTTCTACAGTGAACTTCAAAATTAATTCCAATTATTTGTTTCATCTTGTTCACCAGTCAGGAACTCTAATTTAACAATTGAGTTAAAACCTATGCTTACATAGAATTAATGGTTGGTTGTGTTGTGAATAAGTTATAATTGTTATTCATTTTGGCTGCAGTTATCAACTGATGTAAAAGTGCCTTTAAATTGGGTTAAAGTAAATAGCACAAAGAAAACAATTCGGTATCACCCTCCTGAAGTAGTGACAGCATTGGATGAGTTATCATTAGCGAAAGAGAAGCTTACTGTTGCCTGCCGAGCTGCATGGGATAGCTTTCTGAGGGATTTCAGTAAACACTATGCTGAGTTCCAAGCTTCTGTTCAAGCACTAGCTGCTTTAGATTGCCTGCATTCACTTGCCATTCTTTCAAGAAATAAGGTTTGTTCTTGAAGGATTTTTAAGTGCCTCCAAATATTTGTCGCATTTTGTAACATAGTTTTCTGTGACAGGGTTATGTCCGCCCTGTTTTTGTAGATGATCATGAGCCTGTTCAGATGCAAATTTGTTCTGGTAGACATCCAGTATGTATTTAATGGTTTGAAGTTTTGTATGTATTGACTTCGACTGAGTTGATTCAATTTTCTCACTGATTGGTAACAAAAGGCTCATTATCGTAAGTCATTTCTCACCAGGTTTTGGAGACTACCTTACAAAATAATTTTGTTCCAAATGATACAAGCATGCACGCCGATAGAGAGTACTGTCAGATTGTCACTGGACCCAATATGGGGGGCAAAAGTTGCTATGTTCGTCAAGTATCTCTGATTGCTCTCATGGCTCAGGTAGGATCAATGCACTGTCTGCTACATCTTAGTCTGAAGGGAAATTATTTTTTATGGGAAAGGTTTCTTATGTTTCAAATGTCTTGAAATTGAGTTAGTTTTTTCTTCCAAATTATTTCTCATACTAAACTATTTAACTATTTCCACCTCCATAATATTTAACTGGCTGGTTTTTTTTGACAACCGTGTCCCTTGCGGCTGTTGCTTTATTGAAACATTCCCCGATCTTTCTAGGTTGGTTCCTATGTACCAGCATCATCAGCAAAACTGCATGTCCTGGACGGGATATACACCCGGATGGGCGCTTCTGACAGTATTCAGCAAGGGAGAAGCACCTTCCTAGAAGAATTGAGCGAGACTTCACACATACTTCATAGATGTACAGGACGTTCACTGGTTATACTTGATGAGCTTGGGAGAGGTACAAGTACGCATGATGGCATGGCAATTGCTTATGCAACATTACATTATCTTCTGAAGCAGAAGAAAAGCTTGGTCCTATTTGTCACTCATTATCCAAAGATTGCTAGCCTGGAAACTGAATTTCCAGGCTCTGTAGCAGCATATCACATGTCACATCTGACCTCACACGATGATGCGAGTAAAAACTCCAACGATCATGAAGATGTCACTTATCTATATAAACTCGTACCTGGTGTTTCTGAGAGAAGTTTTGGTTTTAAGGTTGCCCAGCTTGCACAGGTATATTCACATCATTTTATATTACTTCCTCTGATTCATAATAAGAGTCGTTTGAAGTTTTTTTCATATTGCTTGAGAAAATTGACAAATGAATAGATCAGTATAACAATCTTACAAAATTAACCTTATTGGTTATTGAATACTGTCATAAATGCATAGTGAAGTCTAATGATTTGGAAGTGATGCACACGATACCAATTTTGGAGTAAAATTTAATTAAAATAATTAATACGGACGCTCTTCTTCCAAAAAATATTACATTTGAGACAAATTCCTCTGCGAAAAAGACATTTATTTTTGGACGGAGGTAGTACATTGCATTGCTCCTAAAGCAATTGGTTGATTTTGTCGGAGTTGATTTCTCTCTTAGAGCTACTTCATTCATTACAAACAAACATTATGGCAAAGAAGTTTGGTGATTGTCTCGATATCTGGGTTTTACAACTGACGTCTCAACTCACTAATGATATAACTGTTAAATTTTCTAATATATTGAATCTCATTAAAGATTTATTGTAAACATCATGTTTTTCAGTTACCATCGCATTGCATTAGCCGAGCTATTGTCATGGCCTCCAAATTAGAAGCACTAGTAAACAGCAGAATACATGGTAGATCAGGAAAAGAGTTGTTGGGTGAACCTGTTATCGATCAAGAGCAAGAATTACACCACTGTCCGCATCAAGAATTTGGTAGAGCATATAAAGAATTCTATTCAAACTTACAAGCTACAATATTAGACGATGATGATGATGATGACGACCATGTAAAAAGCTTTCAACTTTTAGAGAATGCAAGAAGCATTGCAAAGACGTTAGTTAGCAGGTGAAGCACCTCTTTCCCCTTTTTTTCTTTTCTTTCCTTATTCTTTAAAGAACCAGCATTCTTCTCTAATTCCTATCTTACTAGCAATTACTTCCTTGCTCCCTTCATCATTACTAATATATCAGTTATTCCTATTATGGTGATAGAATACACAATTTAAACCATCAACTCATTTTTTACTTTGTGAGATACTATTATCTGCATAATATATTTACCAACAAAATTATTGTCCTAGCTGCAGATGAGGGTATAACGAAATAGTTTATATTTTTTAATTATGTTCTGCGCGATTGACAAGCTGGTTTGTTTGTTGATGCTGATAGCAGTTGCTTCAAATTTTTTGTCACAACTCGCATTTTTGAAGAAGTCAAACTAGCCCACATCGAAATTGGCACTCATCACAACTCTTGTTGATTTTTCATGTGCTTTAACAGGTCAATTCGGTTTATATAAGTGAGGTCAGATGCAGGGTTCATAAGGTCTCCTCTAGTGTTGTATATTGTAGATAATATTTTGATCAATATTCTTATATATTGTTATAGTTAAGCCTTCCAGTTTTGGCCTCTTTACCTCCCTTTTGCCTTGTTTATGTTTATTTTTTCTTCCAACCGAAATGAAATTAGTTACAAAAAACTAAGCTCACGAAAGATTGCAATGGAATAACTGATAATGTGGCACCTCATTCGTGTCATTCACCCATCGTGTTTTCCGGCCAACAGATTTTACTTAATCGGTTAGCTGAAATTTGCAAGTCCTTCGCGAAAACATTTGTTGTGATATTTAGCACCATGCTTTGAAACTGATTATATCTTATGCAATGTAAATGGATGTCCCCTAATATGGCAGTATGGTGATCCTTACGTTTGGTAATAAACAAGAGTGACCGGAAGTTACACTATCAAATTATCAATCAATCTTTTTTTATTTTTTATTTTATGCTTTATATTTCCTTTTAAGTGTGAAAAAGATAATGCTTTATTTGGTTGGAAACGAAAGTGAGGGGGAAAGAAAGTAAAAGGAAAGATGACGAGTAGAAAGTGAGATAGGTATTAGTGTAAAATAATTTACATTATCAAATAATCACTTGGTTTAATTGTCTAATTATGTTTTTAATTTATATGTATTATCGGCATACAATTTTTACACTATGCATCAATCATTTGGTTTGAAGTGAAAAGTTTTGTGTATTTCTTTCCCAAATGTCATGGCTACTTACTTTCCTTTGCAATTTTTTTTCCATGATGTTTCCTCCCAAAATAAGGAAAATGTTTCTGCAAGCGGCTCCTTCACGTTTAATTCCCTTTTCGCGTCACTTTGTATGCTATATAAGAACTTGTCAACCTTTATACAGTTGATTACGGAGAACTACAATTATTTAACACTTAGATGATAAATCGAAGTGCGTGTAAGTAAGAAAAGTTGGTTGGCAACATATGGTTGGATAATATTCCGGCACTAATATAACAACTTTTTGTTTTAGTCCCTTTAAAAAATTTCTTCAACTTTTAGTCTCTAAAAATTTTTCCATCTTCACTTTTGGTCTCTCGTTTAAAGTAAACTCATATGTAGAATTCATATTTTTGAATAATTTTTTGCAGAAAATTCATAATATTATAAGAATATCTCCTAAAAAAATTAGATTTTTTTAACAAAACATGAATTTTTATATTTTTGACGGTTAAAAATTTATATTTAATTTTTGTCTTGTTAAAAAATTTTAGTTTTTTTTGGGAAATTGTTTTACAATATTTTACACATTTTTGCACAATTTCCTTAGAAAATACAAAAATTAACTTAAAAATAGGGACCAAAAATATTTATTGAAAATTTTATAGGGACTAAAAGTTGAAGGAAAAATTTAGAGGGATTAAAACAAAACCTTGGTATATTTATAAGGACCAAATACATATTTAACCCTAAATTATACTATGTCATTTCATCATAAACTATCATTGAAGTAGTAATTTTTCGACCTTGTGCATGAAAGTGTCTCTTCTCCAAAAATTTAACGTATCATTAATTAGTCAACATATCATGTAAAAGTCATTTGTATATCCGGTCTAAAATATTTATTGGATACATCAATTATTCAATAAATTTAAAAAGTCATATGTTTCTTATAAATAGGACCGGAATTTCTTAAAAATAACTATCAAACGTTACATTTTTATTATTAAATATCAATATAAAAGTAATATACACTAACAATGCACATTTCATTAAAAATGAATGAAGCCTTTATGAGAAAATTGTCGTGGAACATGATCAATAGACCTAATGACTCACTCTCTCACAAATCTGATTGTGAAGGATGATGGAACATAGTTAGACAATTGAGACATCAACTTTCTCAACACTCATTTGTCCTATACCATTGTGAATTAGTTCCCAGCTTCCAAGGAAATTGGTGACCCCGATTTCATTGGTTGGGGCGGCGCCAACACTCGTCACTTTATGGTTCAAAGCACTTGTAATCTTCAACAAGAAAGAAATCAACATATTGAGGGGGTATTTGAAGAGTTTGTGGAGTGGGAATGAGTCTCATAGAATCCAAACTTTTCATGTGGATTGCTGCTGATGAGCTTCTCCTAACGAACTATCACAAGAGCACATATATGGGGTAGTGGAATTTCCCCCATTGCCCAACTTGAGGAAATGAAGACGAAACAATCATGCATACTATAAGAGATTGAATGCAAGCAACCCATATTTGGATCGAGTTAATGGCTTCTAGTTACATTACCAATTTTCTTTGAATTGCACGATTGGATCTTCGATAATATAGACAAAAACAATGATGAGAGCCCACAAGAATGAGTGTGAGACCAATTTTATGGTAGAATGTTGCCACTTATGGACATGGAGGAAGAAAATTCTATTTGAAGAGGGCTTCCATCACCCATTTAATCCAACTCAACTGATTCTTAAGATGATAATATAGATTGATAGTTGTGACCGAATGCATGTGACCGAATGTCCTCGTGATTGATATTTTCATGGGGGAAATTGCCTCCAAGAAGGATGAGTCAAACTCAACGATGACAATGCACATAAAAGCCCGACTAATATTTTGGAATGTGGTGACCTCAGAGATAGCAATGATACTTATTTAAACAACCATGGTCATAAAATTGATTCTTGCGACACACCCTATATATGTTGAATATATGAGACATGCATATCGCTGTCGATATGATCGGAAGACATGAGATTACACATCTTCAAATGGAGAGGGACTCAAAGGTTTTAGTCAATATGGTAACAGACAGAAAACTACTATATTAACAGAAATATTCTTACCTTTATTGGACTTATTTGTGATCTCAAGGTCATGAATTGACAAATCTAGATCAACCATACTTGCGTGAAGGAAATAAATCAACTGATTGATAAACTAATTTTAGCCTAACCAAGAACTCTTTTGATTTACATATAACGATGACTCATCCAAAAGAGCTTCAAAGGCTTCCTTTTAATGATGTTTATGATGCTTACATGTTTCGAAATGTTCGTTTAATTTTGTTGAATTTTTTCTTCTTGTTTTGGCTTCGCCCTCTTTTAATCTTTAAAAAAAAAGTAAATATACTTTATACCTGATAAGACTTTTGTTTTAGAATTTAAAATTATAAACGTAATAGTAGTACTGGTGAGTATGTGAATATTTGTATAACAAACCGTTAAAAAAATTATTCCAAAAATAGAAGCAAAGTATATTCCCCTAAAAAAAGAAAGAAGCAAAGTACTAAATGTGAATATTTTAGTTGGACAGCAAGCAAAGCAAAGAAATGAAATAAGTTAAGAATTTGCAAGGCTGGCGTTCCCTTAAAATGAGCAGCCAACATCAAAACCGCTTTTGTCAAAAAAATCTATCTAAACTAAACCAAACCGGTAACACAGTTTCGTAACGAACGGATCCTAAACGAAATGGTGTCACTTTGCAGCCTTAAATAATTCCAAGCCTCGTTTCGAAATTCCGAAGCGCCCCTTGTTATGCGCATCCTTGTCTTCCACACACACCTCCTTTGACTACCATCAATAAAATCATAATACTCTAATTAATTGTTAGATATCCTTTTCTAATTATAGAATCCTTTTACAAAGTTTGTTTTTCCATAAATATATTTCTCTCAGTTTTTATTATAAAAACAATTCATTTTTTAATAATAACTAATGTATCTGGTCTATAATATAGACTAGATCCATTACTTCTTTTTAATAATGAGTAGAGAAAATAATACATGGTAACAAATGAAATAGGAAGAATAATAATATTACCAAATTCTTTTTTTTGGTCAAGATGTTGCTACATTATTAAAAAAAATTCACATGATGTTACCAAATTATTCGTATTAACTAGTATTTTTGTATTCTAATTATCACTGACGTCCAAATGGATGCTCCTGTACCCATATGTTTTTATGTTTTTTTTTGGTCAATATGTTTTTATGTTTCTTTGTGTAAATTATTAATAAATCGTTTCCATATAAATTTAAAATCTAATAAATTGAGAATGATGCTTAAAATAAAAGAAATTAAAATTTCATCAAAAATTATAAGTGACACTTAATTTTTGAAGAAAAAAGTAAACTTTTTTTCTTTTTTTGGACAAAGAAAAAAGTAAACTTATTCCGTACAAATTATCTCTTCAAGTGTGACACATACTTTGATAATACTACTAATGGTGCACATTTCAAGCAAATTTATTATTTTAAGACATTTTTATCAATATTCGTGATTTTTGTTAGATATTTCTACGAGAAAGTATCAACAAAGTGTTAACTACTACTAAGGATGGTAATACGGACCAACCCGCTCCGTTCAGGTAAAATATCAATGAAACATTAAATGTTACTTTTATCCTATCGTAAAATTATTTTTTGACTAATTATAAAGAAAATTAAATGTTATTTTTTCTATTATACTTTCAATTATTTATCTTTGTTTTTTTTTCAATTTTTTAATTTCTCTTTTTACACCATTAACAAAAAGATAATTTTGTAAAATATTCATAATATCTCGTCCTCGTCGTATAAAATTAATTCTCTTTCTTAATTCGTGTAAAATGATTTATATAATTTATAATTTTTTTTTGAAGGATTACATAATTTATAATTATAATTTAGGATAGAAGAAATATCAAATCAATTAATTAACTAATTGAATAAGAAATAAACGGAAGTACCAAACACATCAAAACCGCTGCATTTTGTGTTTCATTCATTCATCCATCAACAACTCTGTTCCTGAACAAGGACAACCGCATCATCCTCCAACCCGCACTCTTCTCGTGCTGTCTCTAAGGTCGACTCTCTCTCTCTCTCTCTCTCTCTCTCTCTCTCTCTCCTGTCTGTACTGCACACACATGAACAATCACGAGACACAATCATGCATGTACTTTCATATCTTGTTTAATTTCTAATTTCTTAAAGATAGTAAATTTATGTCATAGGTATTAGATCTTCGTTTGAATTGACCAACCCATGATTTTTTTAGTCTCTAAGAGTTGTTTTGTTTGATTTTTCATTTCTTGGTCTCTTGAATTTGGTTGATCAGAGGACGTTTGGTAGTAATTGAACAAACAACTTAT
>Ga0228711_1000724_pt1 | contig 43495 bp, 16 predicted proteins | sample MedpolnodulmetaG_2_FD_177996 | JGI IMG/M metagenome (GOLD analysis project Ga0228711, IMG submission 177996) | Root nodule microbial communities from Medicago polymorpha collected in Santa Monica, California, United States - brown nodules | ecosystem: Host-associated > Plants > Roots > Nodule...
TTTTTTTTAAAAAAAAAAAAAAAAAAAAAATAAAATAATATTTTTTTTTTTTTTTTTTTTTTTAGTTTTTTTTTTTTTTTTACAAGAACAAAGTTTGTGTTCGGGTGTGTTTCGGGTATTTCTTGTGCCTATCTTTGGACATCTTTTTTGTAATTCTTGTTTTTTCTTTGTATATTGATTTTGCCTTTTCAAAAACAAAAAAAATTAACCATGTTAATTTTTTTATAATCAAATAACAAAACGGTAAAACTAACTAACAAAGTTAGGGAACCATCTCTCATAAGCATCGTCGAAAAGATGAAGGGTTGACAAAAGTTAGAACGGAGATTTATATTGGATCGATTCATTTAACTTTTTTTTGTTTCTATAAAGAGCTTAATAGAAATACATTGACATTAAGTGTGAGAAATTGAGGATTTGACCTCCACCATGTACATATCAATCTTTCCATTATGCAAATGGATGGTTTAATTCGAGTTTAGGTGGTTACTACAACCTTTTTACGTGTTGGTTCAATATATTTGGTGATTTTTCTGAGTCTATCGATGACTGAACCAAACTCTTCTCCAGTCACTCTTCCCTATATTCACCGTTATTAAGTCAAGTCCATAAAAAAGAAAAGATAGTACTTTCACAGTCATCCTTCTTTATAAGCACTCAATTTCACACCACAATAAGGGTGCTTGTTTAGTTTGATTCTAAATAGATGAAGCACACACCATCATAGATGTTTTTTTAATGGCAATTGTTGGTAATTGGTTGTTATATTTTTTTTTCTGACCTCTAACTCCTTGTTCTTTGGCTCAAATCAATTGAACTATAAAACCTCCCTCACCATCTTAGAAACTACAATTCAGTTATGTGCAATTGCAAAACACAAATATTTAAAATAGATAAGATCTATTGCGGATGTTATAACATCAATCGTTACTCGTTAGTAAATAAATTAATAATTGATATTACATGAACCTACAGAACAAATTATAGATGATTACAATACAACTCTTAATTATTTTCACTTTCCCAACTAGTCAGTTTAGATGAGCTTATCATCTCCAGGAATATGTTATATTCATTAGCCAAGTCATTTTTTTATTTTTGCAAAATTCAGTAGCCAAGTTGAAAACAAATACTACATCAAAATTTGGATCACCCTGTGATGGATGGCAATTCATTGAATTGACCCATAAATACTTTTGGATGGGATGCACATTGACATGCACACTATGGAAACGTAACTAATTAGAAAAAGTGCTTGGAAATAGTATTGATGTGCCCAAACTCACGTTGCCAGTATAATAAGATAGTGTTATTATTCCATTCCCAAGCAATGTTGATTTATGGCAACCAGCCACCACATTCATTGTGCTAGAGGTTTCCGTTTACACACTACGAACCAATTTTTTTTTAAGAAGCCAAAAGATTGATATAAATGAAAAGATGATTCCAAGTTAAGTAGAAGAGAAGATGTGTGTAACATTCCAGACGACTTTAAGCATTGTCGACTGACTATACAAACCAATACGAGTCTTTTCAGCGTGTTTTGTCCTCACTCGCACACTTACCGATAGGCCACCCATCCAAAGATTACTTCAAGCCAGACACGCTTAACTGTGGAGTTCTTATGGAATGAACTACCAAAAAGAAGATGCATCTAGTTGATATAGGTAGTACCAAACAATTCTTATAAGTCTTCCTTCAACCATGTAGTCTTATACCTACACGGCTTCAGGATCCCTCTCATTCCGATGTGATTCGGTTTCTCTAGAAGCTGTCGAGAGCCGCTCATTATCATGCCTTGTGCACCGGCGACTACTCCCCGCCCTCGTCAGCCTTGGGTGTTACAATGTGTCTACTAAGGAATCAATAAAAAGTCTCTCAAAATAACAAGCAACAAAGAAAAACAAAAATCGCCTGATAACATCATTACAAGGTGGAATATCCTAAACAAATAAACGGATGTCCACCAAGCATAAAAGTCAACAAAATAATTAGGCCTGAACACCTTAAATCATCACCAAGAATGAAGTTTCACCTTATCAACCATATGAGCGATAGATGATAGATGACTCTTTATTGTAAAAAACTGAAGGTTACACCTTTCAAATTATCCAAATAATAGTCAACCATATTGTTTGAAGATAGATGCGAACCAACATTATTAACTTTTTTTAAGGAGCCAACAATATTAACTTAACCGGTTTAATTTCCGTCAATTTTTTTTTACCAGATTCTTTTTATAATTCATATTACCAGATTTAATTAGGTCTAACTCAAATTATAAACATTTATAATTTTAAAACGATATAGTAATAACGACCGAGAAACATGCTGAGTACTTATCATTAACTGGAAATCGAGTCTACTTGACCTCTAAATCATAGTTCAATTTATTCAACAACAATTAAATAATTCATAGTTCAATTTATTCAACAACAATTAACTAAAAGAGTACAAATAAATAGTCAATAAATTCTAACTCAACCGTTAAAAATGTCAAAATTGTTAGATTAAACACTGTGATTGAGGTTTGAATCCTGTCTCATCTACTTGTTTGTGTGAATTTCTAATTGTTATTGTCATCTTTTTTATCTACTAATAAAAAATACAATCCTTCAACAACAAAAAATACAAATAAATAAAAACAAATTCAATTAACTACGACCAAACCTCGTCTCAATCTAATCCAACCTGATTAGGGTTCAAATATGATTGAATCAATCAACCAATGTGAGTGGTTCATCCTATAAATTTAGTCCAATTTTTGTCTTAGTTCTCCAATTTTTAAGAGAAGATGATTTCAATAAATTAAAGTTTGGTCGACAGGTAAATAAAACACAATTAGATATGTTTCAATCAAATATACTTTTTTTCTAACGGTTTATTTTTAACTAAACCTCATTAGTGTTTTTTTTTTGTGCGTGAACCATTTATTTAGTTTCTAAAGGAATGAGACTCTATTAATTTAGAGTTTAGACGAAATGTTAGTAAAGTATGCTAAAAATTGTTCTACCTATAAATAAATTTTGGATTCTTCCGTAGCGGTTCATCTTTTATTGGAGATCATTAATCACTTAACTCAATTAGTATGTGGTGTTGTCTGGTAATAGATTTTTAAGCTTTGTTTGAAATATTATCGGTATAGGTATATTATATTGGACCAGGAGGCAAAATGAAAAGGAAAGGAAAATTGTAACTTAAGAAACGGAATGCAAATTGGGTATTCCGTTCAAGAACTTTTTGGTTCTGAATGTTGTACAAAGGCTGAAGCTCAACTTTTGAAGCGACTTCAGCTAAATCCATCCAACTAACTTAACATAAATTGAATCTTTCCACAGTTTCTCACTGTTGTTAGCTTGTTATCTCTGTCTGTCTCTTGTGTTGCTTTTTTCAGCGTGCACTCTGACTCACTCTTTGCCTTCTTTTAATTTTAAAAAAACAAAATTAAATTATTCATCAACCCTATTCCCCAAGCTGACATGTGTCTCACACTGCCATTTCCATCGGATAAGATCTCCTTGGCTCATATTGTTCTTTCATTTTCAACTCACTACGAGCCAACTAGTTATTTATTTTACTTTCCAAAATTCGACTGAAAATTAAAAATGGTGTTAGATAACTAATTGGTGGAATACTTGTGGCTAATTTGTGAAATTGTTTAAGATAATTTAGTAAATAAACAATTCATATGCCAACATAACTCGGATGATCTAAACTTTGATTGAGAGGTAAGTGAAGTTTTGCACAAATTATTGAAAATAAAAAATGGTGTTAGATAACTTATTGGTGGAATACTTGTGGCTAATTTGTGAAATTGTTTAAGATAATTTAGTAAATAAACATTTCATATGCCAACATAACTCACATGATATGAACTTCGATCGAGTGGTAAGTGAAGTTTTGCACAAATTTATACTCCCTCCAGTCTCAAATATAAAAAAATATTCATTTTTTAGGTTTATTGAGTAGTTAATGTATCTGGTCTACATTGTAAAGCAGATACGTTAATTATTCAAAGAACCTAAAAAATGAATATTTTCTTATATTTGAGACCAGAGAGAGTACAATTCAAAAATCAAATTAAGATTCTTCTAAACAATTTGTCTTTGGTGGATCACATTCAACTTGTTTCTGTAAACTCTTTGTGGTAACTTATATAAATAGTTGTATACTCCACATGTTTCTTTTTAATTTATGGGAAATGCTAAAGAGTGCTTTTAGTAAGGATAAAAGAATAGAAATAGAAATTTTGTGTTGGAAAGTGATAAAAAGTGGTCAAGTCGACTTGTAAAAAGTTTACAAATTGTTATTTCTAATGTAAAACTACTAACTTTGGTTACCTTAACCAGTGTCCTAGCAAGACCAGTCAGAAGTTTAGGTCATGTGTCAACGTGCGATTGGTCTTCTGACTGGTCCAGAACAAAATTAAGTTTCATTTTGTTAATATTTTTTTTTTCCATTCTATCACAGTTAATTTTTATATAACTAAGATCAACATGAGTAATATTTACTTGGGCACAGGTCAAATAAAAAATACTTAGGTACATACATAAAACTTCAAAAAATTTAAAAGACAATAAAATCAAATGTCGTTCCTCTAAAAAAAATAATATTAATTGATGTGATTAAATTATTTTTGTTTATTTTTCTATTTCACATGAGTGTACTCAAATAATATTGATTTGGAGTTGTATTCATAGAAGACTTACATATATGATATTGTACCTTCGTTTTTGCTCAGAAATTTTTGCTCGGTAATATGTCAAATTGTGTAAGCTACTAAACTTGACCATCAAGTTGAGCACAAATCATTTGTTTGAAACGATTATCTTACAAAATAATATATATGAAAATAAAATAAAACTACTAACGGAAATATATAGGACTTACTTATACTAGTACTTAGGAATGAGTATCAAAATTCATGTTTAAGCAAGTCAAGCACTCTTGAATATTATAATTGTATTTGGAAAAATAGCTTTATTGTTATTTTATTTTTTTATAGTGCAAGAAAAGCAGTGAAGCATAACCAAAAAGCAGCAATCTGCAAAACGTATATTCGTTTGGGAACCTTTTCTTTCTTACGATGAATATAAAAAATAAAGAAGAGCACACATGAAACACTTTTCATTGTGAAAAGGTGGGAAATGCTTTGGTTTGTATAATAAGCAACAAAATAACACAAAAGCCTTTAATAAACAAAACTATACTCATATATCTAATATTAATATATATGTTACCTTGAAACTGTGACATTAGCCACTCACTACCTCGTCTCTTCTCTTAGCTCTTTGTTTTCACTTTGGTTTCTCCCAACAGATTTGAATCTTTAAAGCTCATGATTCAATATTTTATGAATAATTATTCTTTGTTTTTTTCGTTTTGTTTATTAGTATTGTTTACTGAATTTCAGCTTTTTATGGGTTAGAGAATAGCAAGAACGAATTATATGCTTTTAAGGAAAATGGAATACTCCATGTCACTGTTTGGTTGAAGTTGAGAGAGACAATTCTTGTGCGGAATTTAGAAATATTTGTTGTTTTTAATTTCTGTTTATATGAGTTTAAATGTGGGTTCCAGCTGAATTGAGTAAACCACGTGGCAGTTCATGAAAACTGGATAAAAGTCTAGGCAACTTTTCCTTGTCTTTCTATCTTTCCTATTCATGATAGAAATGCATGCATTCTCTTCTCACTTCACTTGTGCTTATGGGAAAATACTTTGGTCACCTTAGAGTTTGATTTTGGCATATTTAATTGATAAATAAACTATTTTGACAAGATATAATAGTTTGTTAGAAAAAAAAGATAGAGACAAAATCATCAAACATAAAGTTACTTAAATAAAACTCGTACTCGTTTTCTTTTTAGCAAGCAAAAATGGATTATATTAACACTGCTATAACAATCTTCTCAGCACAAGGTGTACCAAAGAGACTGCTAAAAAACAAGCAGTTCACACGAAATACAACAAGTGACTAGACAATGCGTAAACGCGACAATGGACTGAACCACCACAAGTGTTCACCAAAAACAAACACAACCTTATTGACTTTCAACCACCACAAAGAATGATATTTTACTTTGTCTAGTAGATGACCTATAGAACATTCCTTCTATTTAAATAATATGTTATTTCTTTTATTCCATAAAAATCAAACAGTTAGGAGTCAAACAAGCTGAAGAAAAGACCTTCACGATTTTAAACCACCTGTATAATAAGTAAACTGAGCAAAGTGATCTGAAATATCATAATGGTCCACACCATCAAAACCAAACCACGATCGTAATAAGGGCCATATTGACCCAAACAACCTGCACGACAAGAACAAATGGCGGGTATCCTCCAAATGGCCGCAACCAAACACACAGAGACACACTTCTGAATCAAGCACACCACGAGTCGCCAAATTAGTTTTAGTAGGAAGGCAATCCCAAAGCAGCCGTCAAGTAAAAATAGACACTTTTAGCAGAACCTGTTTGTGCCAAACCAAATCAACATCATGCCTATTCTGCAAAGTCTCCTGAGTCGTGAGCATAGCGTACACAACATAAACCGAGTATCCTCCGGAGGGATCCAGCAGCCACTGCCACACATTAAAGAAAAGAGGCTGCAAAGAAACATCAGTAAGTAATAACCTACACTCCTCTAGTAAAACTCGTACTCATTAAAATCATGAGTTCCATGTCCATAGACATCTCTTGTTGTTTTCTACACCTTTTTTCTTTGTTATTTATAATTGAAATATAGCATAGTTAATAAATCTTCCTTCTCTTTTGCTTGATGTATATTTGAACCGTTGATGTCATATAAAATAATTTCTTAGCGGTATATTAATACTAAGTATGCAATGCCATTTAGTAGTGACTAAATCTTTGTTGAATAGGTTGTTAGACTTGGACACACAAGATTGGTGATCTTTTAACCACGTTTTTCTCCCCTATAAACCCTAGTCAAATTTTGAACTTCTAACCACTTAATTAAGGTAAACAAGTATCAGATGAGTTTTTGTCCAAAAAAAAAAAGAAAGTATCAGATGAGTTGATGCACATGTTAGTTATGATAATATGATGAACTATTAGTATATCAACCGTGACTAACAGTCTCGCATTTGATCGAAATGTGAATTTCTAAAGTAATGCTTTTAATAAGCTTTAGATCTAATTGGTGTAAATTAAAAATCACACTTCACATCAGAATTTATGCCATTACATGAATATGTGATCATTCCTAACAATATTATTGTACCTTGTTTGCTGTGACTCTTATCTCAATTATCAATATGGAGTTCAACATTTATCTTTGTGTCTCAAGTTTCCTACACACTAGACTATCATTTTGATTAAAAGAATCGAGGTGGTTTGAGAAATTTCACATGCAGAAGAAAATCTCTGCATGCTATTGACGGTTAACATTTTATACCTCTTGAGCCATAAGAGATTAGCACCGGTCATTTTATGACACCGAAAAATGTTTTATATTATTTTCAAAAACACAATGAAAAATGTTTTATATTATTTTCAAAAACACAATGAAAAGAAGAACTCTGTTTCTCCATTATTTTCACATTAAAAAATTAAGGTTAAAAAGATTTTTGTTCCTCAAAAATTACATCATCTCTTAAGGCCGGCCTAAGGGCCAAGCAACCCAAGTAAGGGCTTTAGGTTTCAAAATTTTGGGTGAAGAAAAAGACCTCTAAAAAATTAATTTGGTTATAAGAATATTATATGACAAATAAATTACAGACATTTGCATAGCTTAACTGATTACCAAAAAATTTCTATAAAAAAAAAAACTGATTACCAAAAATGTCTTAATTACTCTTGGCCATGAATTCAAATTTTGGTCTCCACAAAATTGATTTTATATAAATATTTTGATAAAAAATAATAATTTTAAAGACACGTTAAATTTTTTACTTTAGACCTCTTAATCTATTGAGCCAGTCATGAGCCTTGCCTTGGGTTTAGATGATGATGTAGGAATTGCCTTTCACATGTGTTAGTTTCTCTTAAGATCTCTTTACTTTGTAATATTATTATTTTTAATTTCTATGGGGTACTCATTTTAATTTGCTAGTAATAAGATCTTTCAAAACAAAATGCTAATAACAAAAGTGAAACTCTTTGAAATGACCAATCATAAAGGAGAGAAGAATTTTTTTTTAGGGGATAAGGGAGAGTAGATGATATATTAGAAATAATAAATTTAAAAAAGTTTTTGTCAATATAACTTAGTTGACAGAGACAAATAAACAATGGATTGTTATATGTAAGATTGAAATTTAAACTTTAAATATCATATTTATCCACCTTAAATGATAGATTATATCTATTAAACTACTTTAAAAAAAAAACTATTTTCATGGAGTAAACAGGAGTGTAAGTATGTTCTTTACTTTGTTATGGTGTCTGTAGCAATTTTGATTTAGCACGCTTCAAAAGCACGGGAGGTCCAAATGGCCGCCAAGATACTACATAGTACATACAAATATATACGATTGCAAAATCATGTGATGTCAAGCAGCCAAACCAATTCAATTTTTTTTAATGATAAATGTTAGTATCTTAATTGTTAAGTTAAAGTGTACTTTTCTCACTTTAAAAAACTTGCAATTTTGGTCCTCTAAGTACAAAAATTACAATTTTGGTCCCCTATGATTTAACCTCTTTGCATATTTGGTCCTTTTGATCAATTTTGATCAAGTCAATGTTGATTGGACATGCCACGCAGGTAATTACCTATTTTAAAAATAAAAAAAAGCCACGTGTATAAATGTCAAATTAAAAAAATAAAAAATAATTTGACATTTATATACGTGGTTTTTTATATTTTTAAAATAGGTAATTACACGCGTGGCATGTCCAACCAACATTGACTTGGTCAAAATTGACCAAAAGGACCAAAGATGCAAATAGGCTAAATCATAGGGGATCAAAATTGTAGTTTTTATACTTAGGGGGCCAAAATTGCAAGTTTTTGAAAGTTAGGGGTGGAAAAGTGCACTTTGGTCTAATTGTTAAGTTTTTTCTCCTAGTCTGAACTTGAATTATAGACCTCTAACTTCTCAATCTTTAACTTAAACCAGTTGAACTATACAAGCCCTTAAAAAAAAACCAATTCACCCTTGTTCCTTTACACTTACGATAGTTTCTCTATTAGCCCTCTAAATTGCTCAAAATACAATAAAAACACCTATCAAAAGTTTTTTTTTCCATCCGAATATCAAATGTTAAATAATTATGTTAGTTTTTTCTCCTTTTAAAACGGTAACCTGCAAAGTTAGATTTCAATAAACTTTGCGGGAAAAGAGAAAAAAAAACTATGAAAAGATAATTTTCAATTGGATTGGGGGCTATGAGAGAGCAACACACCAGGCTGAGTTAACCACTAAACTAAAGGGAGTCGAAATTGTGAGAACTTTTGGATTTGGACACCAAGTTTTAACCACTAAACTCAACTTTATTAACAACACTTCAAGCTGTCTATGGGCCTGTGCTGAAAATCTAACGTGGTATCAAAGTCCAACCTACAGAATTCTGCTCTTCTTCTAACAAAAAAAAAAAACACTCATTTTCAACCAAACTTTTGAAAATGATCTTGCGTGAATTAACTTACACTGTGTGAGTTAACTCATGCATGTATTAATCTCTGCGTGATTTAATTCACGTATATGTTAATTCATGTGTGAGTTAAGTCATGCATCGTGTGTTAACTCATGCAAAATTAGCACATGCGTGAGTTAACTCACTCATATGCATTTTTAGAAGTTTGGTTGAAAATGAGCAAAACGTATTAGAAGAAGACCGTAATTCCCACACACATGTGACAAATTCGTTGAGTTTATGATCTATTGGAATTAAAAGAAGAAAAATGTAGATAGGCCACTGACAATTTATATTAATAAATGAATGAATTGAATTTATTTCTTGTATAGTAGATGAATAGGATGAAACAAATAGTAATAGATAATTTTTTTGAAAAGGTCAAAAAAATAATACAACTGTTAAATATATTTAATGAATTCTATTGACATCGTTTATTGCATGCATAGACAATATATTTTCTTACTTTAACCATCAATATCAATAAAATTCATGAGATACAAATGAATTATTTAAAAGTAAGAGCTCGTAAATTCAAACAAGTAAGCCACAGACATGTCATAAGATAGAATTAGAAATTTTTTTCTTTTTTTCTTTTAAGGAACTAGAATTGGTAAATTTCTACACTCTAGAAAATGATAGTGTGATAACCTTCTTTCGGTAAAAAGAAAAAATAGTGTGATAATGATAAGGTAATGCAAGTAGATAAAAGATAGATAGAGGGCCCACGTGAAAGCGGTTCACATCATCAGTGAAAGTGAGGTGGCAAAAGACATTGAACCAATAGCCCAACGTGCCACGTGGTAAATTAGAAGCAATGCAGGTGTGGGTCCCATCCCAGTAGAGATAAATTAAGCTGCTGCACAAACAAGAGGGCAAGCAATGCAACAGGTTGCATCGTAGTAAGTGGGCCAACGCGTAAAACGTGGGACCCACGCCAATTCATTTGTCATAAAAAGGGTCCCACTTATAACGTACGTGCGCATCTCATACATGTCCTTTTCCAGCAAGGCAATGCCTACCTCACAATCACAAACACACAAGTGCTAGCCAGAGTCAGACACACAACATAAACTTTTGGCTTATCTCTTTGTTAACTAGTATTAATTTTTTGTTCTTACATTAGAAACAAAGTTACAAAAAGACTATGGAATTAATCTAGAAATATTATACCTTGTTATACTAAGGGGTGTTTTATTTCAACTTTAAAAAAAAAAAAAATTAGATTTTGAGTTAAAAGATTTTAAAGATTTTTTAAAAAATCTAAAGCTTTTATTTACAATCATAAAAATCATTTTTTTAAGATTTGAAATTCTTACACTTGAGTTGCTTGTATTTAGAACAAAGAAAAATTTGAAATAGTTTTTCATTTTAGCGAAATAGATTTTTTCAAAATCTAAAATAAACACTGCAAAAATAAATAAAAATCTGATTTTTAAGTTAAAAAAAAATTCAAAAAAAAAATCCAAAACAAATAGGTTATAAATCGTAGAGAAGGAACCATGATAAATTTAGTTGGCTAGGAAACAAATATAAGAGGTAGCATCCTATAGATATGTTCTAATGGGAACCAGATATTTCAATTCGAAATATGGATAAGATGAAGAATGTCGACTAAAAAAGGATTAGAGTGTATTAAACAATCTAAATAATATCTAAAACCTCAAAGCTCAATTAAAATAGAAATACAGGTTCCGACCTTACATTATTTAACACCATCTTTAAAAAATTAATTAAGTTGACAGTATCAGGTAGTAGAGCAATAATTTTTTATCGGTAGATGATATGACAAACAACACCTTAAACTTAGACACACAATTACATGGTTTTGAATTTGAATTTGAGTGAAATTAAAGTGTCAAATTTATCAATATTAACGTTGTGAGTTGAATTAAACTTTATGGTCAATGCTGTAATATTTTTTCGTCGTTACTATAAAATAATTTGAGAAAATGTAAGTAATTTCTATTTGTTATGAGTTTTCTCAAATTTGATTTATCTTACAATAAATTTCAGTTAATGATTGATTACTCTTTAAATTTTTAATCTTGTAAATAAAATGATGGAGATTTACAAATTTGATACATAGTATGTGATATCTCAGTCTTAAATTACATGTATATATTTTGTCCAAAAAAAAAATTACATGTTATTTAACTTATTCAAAATTGTTACCAACTTATGTCATGTGAGAATTGTGTTAAAAGAAGAGAATAATATATCAATATGTGAATAGGTGCTACTCCAAAAAAAAAATGTAAACATGCGATGAGTGGAATTTCTGTCATCATATGTTAGAAATCAAAAAAGAAAAATATTGTCTTAAAATAACTTAGAGGTAAAACACACACTGACTAAAGGTGAGATTTTATGTGTAACCCCTTCGATTGAATCTGTGATGAGTGACCAATACAACAAAAAAATAATAGTGTTAGTGAAAGAAATAATATGTTAGCCAAACCCATTTTAAAATATGCTGACAAATGATATCGACTTTTGAAAGGCCTGCAAAATCTATGCAAGATACAAATAAAATTGACATAAGTAAAATTTTGTGAAGTTCATCATGGTTTTCACTCATTGTTGTCAATTTATTACACATTGGTACATATAACTCATAGTATTAGCTAACTGCTGGAAATGTTGAAACAGCCATAAAAGGGAAAAAGGTTTTATTGACAAAAATGAATGCCATGCCCATGATAAGATAATTATTTCTTATTCCTTTTGTAAGAGTGACCCTAACTTTTCACTTGTACAAATCTTACATATGATTTGGTGTTCTCAACATTTACAAAGTGAACACCTGGCCCTTCGACCTCGTCCATTTTTGTGTAGGGTAAGCATCTTATGTTCCTTTTTTAGTTGATATGAACATCCCTTTCTCTCAATAATTAATAAATGATAAAGAATAAATATTGTTGTATTATGTATTTTCAGGAATAAAAAGCTTCCTCGACCTCAATAACCCAATTAAACAGAACTTGACCAGGGAACTAGTCCACCGACAACATTATAGGTTGATAAAAAGTTGTTGATGCCCTCGATTCTAACTAGCTTTTCTTGTAAACACAGTCTTGAAGCTATCCCTCTATAAATTGTTTATGATGTATGTTCTGGTGGCAAATTTACTTTGATGGCCAGAAAAAATGTGTTTATTAAGAACATTAGACAAACTTTTTTAGCCGATGTTTGGTACTACGGTGGGTCAGTAACAAGTACAAGATTTCCTCATCTCCTACTACCTCTCATCCAATTGAGCAAAAACTACAAAAAAAAAAAAAATATACAGACTACGAGGTTATGAATTATGAACTACACTTTCTTTTTACACAAATCAATTTCTTAAAGTAAATCAACATTTGGCTCTTATTAAAGATAAAGGTAGCACAATTACCTCCAGAACTGGGCCTCAAGATTGTCATAACAGTCAAGTCCGCTACAGATGTACAAAATAACAAGGAATGTTAAAAATTTGCTCTCGTTGAGAGTTGAACTCAAGACCTCCCGCTTACTAAACGGGTGCTCTAACCAACTGAGCTACGAGAGCTTGTTGCTTACACTGCTGTATTATAAATATATAAATTAAATAATTTAGTCCAATCAAAATAAAGATACCTGAATGTCTGTAATTAATTTCTCAATTACCTGAATGTTTAAAATTATGATTTTTATCCACAATTTTTTCCATTGTTGCCCGCCTGCCTTCTATTCAAGTGTAAATAATGATTTTTATATTGGGTGAAAAAAAATTATATCAGGTTTATGATTATGAGCAGTAGGATGTAATTGTCAAAAAATTAATCACAAGAGAAATAAATTCTTTCACTGCTCCCCTGAAAAATAAAAATAAAAACTAATTCTTTCACTGCAAATAACTCATTTGTTTTTTGTTATCAACCCTACAATTCCTAGGAGAAAAAGATATCGGTAATTTAAATTTCAGCCTAGAGATAACTAAAATCTGACTGTAAAATATTTTGGTACAACAATCCTCTTTTAATCGTTGTGTGACTTACTCTCTAGTTTGTTTAACTTTCCTTATTCAAATTTTTGTTTGTTTTCAATATCTCTCATGCACATACCATTCATTGCTTCTTATGATTGGTTAATATTTGATAGTCATCGACAAAGTCATGGTGATACTAACTGAAATCCTGAATGTGCATATCTTTATCATCAAGCTTTTGACGCCATTTCATTCGCACCATTCCATCAATTATGTTTGAATCATGTTTAAAATTTAAGAAACCAGAAGTTCTCAATCTGTTTACCACACTTAAGACCAACTTATTCACTTCACATCTATAATTTCCAATTAAGGTTTTTATGTTGTCTGTTTGTTTGAGTTTTAATTAACTGTTGCAATTCTATTCAAGAGGAAATGACAATTATATAAATTACTGCTGTTAAGCCATCATTAGTTCTTTTGGCACGGATAATCAACTTTGTTAAGTATGGTCCTCATCTCATTTGACTTCCAATCCCACATAGGCCCACCCAAAAATATTATAGAAATACATACTGCAAATCACAAAGTCAAGATTCCATAAAAAAATGTTGGCTTATGTGATAATAATGGCAAACATTTCCAAATCAGTAAGTAAGTGGGTAGTAAATCTTTTAAGATAATTACATCTCATCTCACCAAAAGGGTGTGTATCAGGTATAAAGTTGCAACTGTATTAGACAAGCAATAACAGGTGAAATATGTATCAATTGGATATTTTCAACATCATCCTCGGGTAAGTGACATAAAAGAAGCAGAAAATCTTGGTCAAGGGCTTTTGCATTCTGTGATATCAGAAGCAGGTCAATATAAATATTAAATGTTTGTAATTTTCAATAACTTTCCTTCCCTCCGGAATTCCCTTAGTTAAGCAACCCTGCTTGCTTATATTACGAAGACACAAGCGATCATGGTGTTTATAATTGAAGACATGGAAAAATAACAGTTCAATTAATGAACAACAGAAGGGATACCAGGAAGGAATACATAAGCCGCAGTTTGAGAATCGGGCTGCTTCTGTTGAGGGAAAGCTCTGCTATCTCAAATATATAGAATGGGTCACAAAGAAATTGTAATCAGGATGATTTACTTGCAATAGCCTAAGCCAATTTTGAGCAGCTCGTGCCAGAGAATTGGCTTTCTGAGATTCAGAAACTCCATCTGGATCCCAGATAGAAATTTTGAACTTGTGATGGGCAAGCCCAAAGATTGGTAACGATAGCTTGGATGATATGTCCCTACCTCTTGATCTTGAATAATGAATATTAAGTGGGTCAGTATTTGAACCTGATTCAAAGATCAAAATGTTAGTTACCATCATTTTGCAGACACAGAAACTAAACAAAGAGCACCGAGACATACTTTGTAAAGCTGTTGACAGGGAATGGAAAGTCAGGAAGCAGGCACTCAAACTCTGCAGCGTTGGACCAGTAGGTATTCTATATATTGGATACCTTCAGAGCAACAAATAATTTAGAATCAGCAATTATCATGTGCATTATAAAACCACAATAATATCATGGACAAAAGGTTGAAAACAACATACCAAGCCAGCGAAACCCAACTTGCAGGTGAAAGATCACAACTCCAGTAAGTCTTCAACTCTGGAAATTGACTTGCAAGACTAGAAATCTGAGTCAAGAAATACGAATACATGTTAGGTTAAAAAGCAATATAGCCCCAGCATTCAAACCAGCCAAAGGATAGCAGCATCTTGCCTTATCTGCTAATGGCTCGCGATTATAAGGTGTCTCATGCTCAAAGTATTGAAATATCAGCTGACCAGGAGGGTTGGAGCTCTCAGTCTCTTCACTCGGTGAACCCGTTGAAGGTTTACTTAATGAGACCCTTTCCAAAGCATGATTGCATACATCCAATGCATTAAGATGATTCCTACTGCCGTGATTAGTTTTTGGTCCTCTTTCATTACAATAGCCACTGCTGCTATCGCTGCTTGTCTCTCTGGTTGACTCAGAGTCACTTTCTTGACAAGATTTCCTGGAATATGGTGGAAATGTTCAACAGTCTCTGATTCAGCTAAAATGGTAAACTGGTACATTTGTTTCAAAATAAGATCAAAACTGTTACATTAGAAAGGTAAAGTGATAAGACAGACTTGTAAAATTGATCTTGTGGCATCAAAATGATTGTATTTGTTAAAATAAAACCAAGATAAAATGCATCATATTGAATGCTGTCTAGAGCTTGTAGGATGTGATTCATCGAAGTAAGAAACAAGAAGGGTATGAGCAGCACAACCGAATACTCTCTCAGTGGCAAAAAGTGAAAATGTGACAATTATTTAATAGAGCTGCAGAGTATTGTGACTTGTGAACAGTGGAGCAAATGTGCTGACTTCAACCCAATTGTCTAAAATACAGTTGCAGTGTCATAAACTAAGAGTAGAGAGAGATAAGTAAACTCAGTTTCTCTGTAGTACTAAAACAGTTAGATTGAACCGATTTATACGTGCATAAAAAAGAGGCGAGTTTCAGTAGTCACTTTCTTATTGTTCCCATGCCAGGTTCTTTATATCTCACATCCCTCACATGTAAATATGCAACCAACTTACCCACTGTAGACAACCTGATATACGCGTGCTGATCGAGGAAATAAATCATGAAAGATAGCAAATACAAGACAGTAAGTCATGTGAATTCTTAAGCTTCTTGCTCTGTTTGGGAGTTTGGAGAAGAGGGAAGGGAATTGCTGTGGGGGGAGGAGGAGAGAGAAATCTCCCACCTTATTTGAGAGGGTAATTTTGTAGAGAACGAGAAGGGAATGTTTATGATTAATATATTTTTAATTTTGAGATTACTATAAAGGGATGAAAAGGGTTTAAAGAATTTTTCTAAGCCCTCCAAAATCCCCTTCCAATAAATTTTTAAGTTCCCTCATATTATGAGGATTTTGTATTATGAAGAAAACTAAACCCCTCATTCCAGTTGAGGGACTACCCTTTCTTCACTTTCCCTTTTCTCCTTCCTTTCTCTAGATGTCCTCCCCTCCTAAACTCCCAAATGGTGCTTTAGGATTTTTTTGGAGATTGGAGGGGAGGGCTTGGGAAAAAAGGGGAGGAAGTGGGAGGAATAGAGAACTCTGGGAGGGGAGGACTTTGGGGGTTTTATTTTTCTTCATAATACAAAATCCCCCTAATTTAGGGGAACTCAAAAAAGTATTGGACGAGGATTTTAGAAGGTTTTGGAGGGTTTAGGTAAATTCTTCAAACCCAGTCTATGTTGTGATATTACTCTTAAAATTAAAAATATAATAATTATAAGCCTTCAATTGCCATTCTCTACAAACTATTAAAAAAGATGGAAGTTTTCTCTCTCTTTCTCTCTAATTGACTCCCCCACAAAGCTCTCCCTTCCCCTCTCCTCCCACATATAGGTTGTCCTTCAACATGCAATTATCAAGAGATTGTCTCCATAGCACAACGATGAGAAGCTATTGGAAAAAATGCAAGTCCCACGTTTCAAATATATAAGGCTTGAAGACAGTTTATAAGGAAGGGATATCCATCATACAGGCTGATTTTTTAAGGATGAATTAAACTCAATCCAGAACCTACGCTGGTATCGGAGCCTATCGTCATTTGTATATACTTTTATTTAGTATAGCCATCCTCAAACAAGCCAGTATCATCTACTCATTTTTTAAGAACAAGTAAAACACTAAAATAAGAATGAGCAACCAGGGTTGTCAAGGGAGATTATCAGTCGATTCTTTGCCCATTTGTAGTGGGTCATGGAAAATAGAGGAATGACAAAAATCCACATAGCAGACAGTGATGCGGGCAAATAGCAGAAGACACGTAGCTGTTAAAATAAGTCAATTATATATATATAAAATAAAGGTATGCTGCAAACAACTAAGAAACTGCATAAAGTTTCTTTTTGAAAGCGACATGATATTAACTCAAGCTAAATTATTCAAAAAAAAAAAAAAAAAAAAAAAAAAAGGAATAAAAAAAAAAAAAAAAATAAAAAGGTTAAAAAAAAAAATAAAAATAATAAAAAAATAATGAAAAAAAAAAAAAAAAAAAAAATACTGATTAGTTATTACTGAACCAATAAATGTCAGATGTTTGACAGAAGAACACCAAAGTCTCGCTAACTATGGAAAACGACTTGTTGAAAAGCAAGGAGGCAGCATACAACATATGCATAGAGAGGTTTATGTCTTAGCGAGATTATATGAGTAATAACACTCTGGTTCTTCAGTTTTCTTATTTAAAATACAGCTCGTGTACTGCCTCTTCAGTTTTATTTTTTTATAGGAAAAAAATCGTCTTGTTAACGAGTGCCCCTAGGACACTTCCAAAATAAACAATTATTCTTTAAAAAAGTCAAATATTTTGATTTCCAATGCATTGAATACACATACTTTCATAAATGTTTACCACTTATAGTTCTTAAAGAGTGCCCCGGGCACTCGTTAACATTTCCAAAACAAAAGAAAAACCGAAATTCTGTTTTTTCCTCTATTGTCGCTACAACTGCTATGGCCGCTAACGCCCTCGTACCAGATTCTTGAAAATCGCCTACACAGTAGCACTATAACGCCTCTATTTGATAATAACACTGGTTGTCAGTTGGCAATTTGAGCCACATTTACGAAGCATGCATCGTTATTAGATACACTATTGCAAGTAGTCATAACAAAAGAAAATAGTAAAACAGAATTAAAAAACAGAACAAAATTATAGTAGAATGTCAATCATTCAAGAACAACATTTAAAAATGCTATGTTTCATTTCATGGCAACATACTAACCTTAACCGCGTGGAAGGTTTCGTGGGATCAATATAAAGCTGAATGGCAGACAAAGAAACATTATAATACTGTGTCACAGATTCATTGCCATTCATCACCAAAGGAACACCTGCCCCATATGCACTCCATTCCTTAAAAGATTCCCACAAATCTCCAAGTACATAGTACGGTACTAATTCAGCCTCCTTAGTTTTCCATCTCCTTGAACTTGTCTGTTCAATTCATTCCCACAGAACACAACAACAACAACATATTCCACCCAGATAAGCCAAAATGTACTTTGAATTGAAAACAAAGTACAAAACAAATAACCGACATTAACCTTAAAAAACTAACACGTTATACTATGTTGTTTTTTGTAACAGCCCAATTTAAGAGACATCTAAAATTTCATTCCTTTATGAATCAAACATTGACCCGTTATTTAAAATCCCATTTATTCGCTAATTCGCCAACAGGGTCCATGATTATGCTAATTGAACTCTTAAAAGAAAATAAAAAAGCGGTAATTGAATTGAAGGTGATGAAAATTGAAACCTTAGGAAGATATTGTGCAGGAACATGGGGCGTAATATACTCCAAAAACCGATCCAAATTTGATATATCAGATGTAGCACGTGAAGAAATCGAGCAATCGGAAGAAGAACCGGGTCTATTTTCCGATGAGGTTCTAGAAAGCGAAGACCTCTGTTGTTCTTGTTTTTCTCTGTGTTTACGAAGCGGTGGTGGACTATAGAAACGATTCTCGCCAAGATGTCGATTACGGTTGCGGCTTCCGCCGGCGATGGCAGCGCCACCGGTGGCTGACATTGAAGAAAACTGGTTTCGATAATTTGGGATTTTGTGAAACGACGACGTTTTGAGAAGGTGAAGTGTGAAGAAGGGTTTAATTTAGCATTCGTTGAGGTTTTTTCAACATCGATTTTAGAATTTTGTTGTCACACTTAAAAATGAAGATGACGGTGATGATTCTATCTTTGATGTTAGAGTTCTTAATCAAAATGTTTAATTAACTAGTAATATTTTGATTATTAGTTCATTGAAGATGTTTATGTGTGTGTAATTGGTTCCTTCTTTTATTCCTTTCATTAATTGAAGCGCTAAGCAACCCAAAAAAGATCATTTCATGTCTTCTTTTATTCCTTTTTTGTTACACCAACTTAAGTTGTGTGTGCACAGAATGATTAAGTTTTTTTTTTTTTTAAGGAATTAAGTTTTTATTTTATAAAATGTTAATAATTAGTTATCAATGTAATTTGGGACTTTAAACCTAGTAATCAAAATCCAATTGTTATCGATTAGTTTTTTTTTTTTGTGTCGTTATCAATTAATTATAAGGTTAAATTAGATTAGGGGTTTTTTAAGTTTGAAATTTGTAATAGATTGATCATTTAAGTTAGGGAAATGTTAACTAGTATAAAAGTTTATGCATTTATTGCATTGGAAATTGAAGTCTTTACCTTTTATAAAGAATCGTTTCTTCATTAGGAATGCTTAAAAAGTACACCGGAGGCACTCGTTAACAAGACCATTTAAGTTATTTCGGTCACACATTTTAAGTTTGAGGTTTGTAATAGATTAGTTATTTAAGTTATTTTGGTCACACATAAGTCTTTTAAGTTTATAAACGTTTTCCATTTAGTCATTCTATTAACCAAACATTGCAAAAACGATGATGTGGTATAAGGACTAAATCGAAAATGTTTACAAACTTAAATGACTTATGTGCAGCCAAAATAATTTAAAAGATCAATATGTTAGAAACCTCAAACATAAAGGACTTATGTGTGGCCAAAATAACTTAAAGGGTTAATATGTATTTACCCCCCGTAATTTGGGCGAGTTCCGATTTACCCCCCTGTAATTTGGGTGAGTTCCGGTTTACCCCCCGTAAAAAAAAAAGTTTAGATTCCAACCCTATAAAATAAGATTCTTTGATTTTAGCCCCTGAACCATGTGACTGTGCAGAATTGCTGACGTGGCGAGCTGAGTGGCATGCTGACTGTACATATCTCATTATGTAGCATGCTGACTGTATAATTAATTTTGTTTTTCATTTTTTTTAAAAATTAAAAAATTTGTAAAAGTTAAAAATAAAATCAGGATTTTTTTTATTGCAAAAATTCAAATTTTTTTAATATTTTGAAATATACATTTTTCGAAAATTCCAAAATTTATAATTTACGAAAAATATATATTTAAAAAAAATTTAATTTTCCATAAATATTTTAAATTATTTTCGAAAATTTTGAAATACATATTTCAAAAAATTTATTTCGAAAAAATTTTTAAATTATTTTTAAATTTTCTCAACAAAAAAAAAATCTGGAAAATATTTTTATTTTTAAAAATCTGGATACAAATTTAGGAAAATTTAGATTTTTTTTCGAAAATTTGATTCCAAATTTTTTTTTACAACGTGTTACAGATTTGAGAATATTTTCTAATAATTAAAAATTGAGGATAAAAAAAATCTGGAATTTTTTTTAATATTTAAATTTATTTTTATCTATTTGTTACATGTGTTATTTGTATTGAAAATTGAGGGCATTTTTGAAAAGAAATAGTCAGTCCAAAAAAACTGAAAGGGGTTGTTTTCTTTATATATATATTTCTCAAAAAATTATATATAAAATAAAAAAATTTCTAAACTTACTGTATTTTGAAACTTTTGAAAAAAATTTAAAAAAATCCAAATTAAATTAAAATTTTAAAAATATTCGAAAAAAAATAATATAAGCTAATTTTTTTAATGTTTTGGTAAAAAAATATTAATTTTTTTCAGAATTTTTTAATCCAAATTTTTTCGTTTTTTTTCTTCTTATTTTTTAATTTTTTAAAAATTAAAATTAAAATAATTACACAGTGGCGTGCCACGTCAGTGTCCATTACACACGTGTCAGGTTTTAAAAAAAATAAAAATAAAAATAATTGCACAGTGGCGTGCCACGTCAGTGTCTGGATGGGGTCAGGGGTGTTTTGTGGAGAAATCTTCATAGTACAAGGGTGTTTTGTGGAGAATCTTCATATTATAGGGTTGGAATCTAAACTTTTTTATTACAGGGGGTAAACTAGAACTCGCCCAAATTACAGGGGATAAAGACATATTAACCCAAAGTAATATGAGATAAATGTCAAAATGGGTAGAAAGGGGTGCATCTATTTATAAAAGTGTAGATAATATATTTCAATTTTTTAATTTTTATTTACCTTTTAATAAATAAAAAGTTAAAAACCAAAGAAAAAAAGGGCTTGGGCCAGTGTACTCATTTTAAATGGAGACACACCCCTATAAAACTAAAATAAAAAATGAAAAAAAAAAATATTGGGGTAGACAAATAAAAATAAAATAAAAAAATTGGGGTAGGCCAATATTTTTGTGCCAATGTCACCAACTCACGCATGAGACATGAAGGAAAGAAACTCCAGAGAGAGTGTGATGACAATCAAAGCTGTATTCCTTCACATGCAAATGAATTCTACAACTGATTACATCTTTTAACAAATAAATTTTACATTTCAAAAATTACCATATGTATCATCCAATAAAACTGGTCATCCCCTATTCAGTTTTCTTTTTAACAAATGACATATATTAACATTCATTCAATCTTTCTAAGATTTGATAAACTTGATAGAAATAAAAGAAATCCATGCCACATGATGAACTACAGTTCAAATATTTCAAAATTAAGTACAACTAAAGCCAAAGCTGAAGGTAACTTCACATCACCCATTTGATGGAAAGGAAAGTGTTACTTAGTTCAAGTTATATATTACTACTACCACTACTCAAAACAAGAGCTTCCAAACAGGTACATTAAGTGTCACTTTTGGTAATATGAACATTAAAAACCAAATCTTTCTTGTTTATAAGTTCAAAGACACAAACATCTCCTGGTTGCAGACCACTTTCTCTTACAAACAAGGACCAACCGGCCGAGAGCCGTCGAACATTTCTAGCCTCGCAAAAAGGGAGCAATTTCAGATTCCATGATCTTTTCCCAATCTGCAACATGACATACTTTTCTTTGTTCTCAATAACCCCGTTTAAAGTTGGAACACACTGCATAGTACAATGTTATCATCATTATAATAATCACAACATTATTATATATGTCATACATATAGCATTGCTTGAATTAATGTCAATGCTGTGTTTAATCTTACCACCCGATTTTCTACCAGGTGAGTAGGGTTTATGAGAATTGTGAAAAAAGGATTGCTTGAGATGAATTTTAAAGCTATTTCCTGAGCTCTAGCTCCCTTTGGCCAATTCCATGATGTAGTTCTTTCACTAGTCTTCATAACCTCAGCTGCATATATTTGTGTGGAATGTAAAACAAAGAAGAAATTATTGGAGGAGCATGTTGAAATTTTGAATATTCATGATGCTTGACGTTTTCAGGTTATTTTATTAAATATCATCTTTTGTACTATATCCCTATTATATTTTTTTTGAGGGAATATCCCTAACTTATTATAAGTCGTTTTGATAATTTCACACAAAATAAGAAATGTATTTAATTTATATAAAGAGAAATTATGAATAAATTTACAAAATTATCCTTCATTAATGATTCTGAAAAGAGAAATTAAAAGAATTGAAAGAGAGAATAACACCTAATAAAGGGTATGATAGGAAAAGAAATAAAATAAAATGCTTCATATGTATTGTAAAGTGATTTATAATTTTTCAGAAATATTTTTTTTCCCAAAGTAACATAATAAAATACAAAGAGGGAGTAACAAATAAACATTATGTAATACCATCAGATTGAATGCTTGTTTTACTTTTTTAGGTGAAGCAAATGGCAGCTTTGCACCAGTAACATGTTGGGATTGCGCCACAGGTTCAATCCAAAGGACCTTTGCACATGTTAAACTGTCATATGGGAAAGTTATCCAAGACAAGCTTCTCACAGATGAGGAAATAAAGAAGTTTTGAGATAATCTTATTGATCAAGAACAGTCCCCAACTTTTTATAGTAGAGGTTTCCATAATTGGAAGCTGATAAACTTTTCATCTATCTACCCAGTGTGGTAAAAATATGGATACATGGCATTTAATTTTTTGGTATAGCTCACATTATAATTTGCAAATTTGCAATCACAACATTTATTTCAATAATCATAAAAATAAAAAATCTCTTTTCACCATTTTTTACTAATGAGTATGTCTAAATGAAAAGGATTTGAAATTGTGTTTGACCAAGCTTAGCTCATCCATACATACCTCTTACTTTCTTATGTGGTCGAGGAGAAAATAATGGCGACCTTTTTCTAGTACTCTTCTGATTTGGCCATTCATCTAAAATCTCAAGTGATTCATCATCACTATGACCAACATTGTCATTTTCATCATCAGTGTCACATGAAATATCATAGTCTATTTCTACTGCATTCTGGCCAAGTATTACTACATCAAACTTGGAAGTTCCTTTATATTCAAACACCACCAAACAGCCATGTCCAAGAGAGTAATTTTCAGTAAAATATTTCCAACCCTTTTCAAACCAAATCTCACCATTGATTTTTTTCCAATAAACTTTCCATTTAGTGCCATCAGGGGGCTTGATCAACACTGGATTTGATAGATTATCTCCATGTTTCCTTGTAAACTCATTTGGTATTTTCTGTAAAAATTTAAATACCCAAGTTGGTCAATAAGCCAACGGTGGTAAATTTCCTTCTAGAAATAAAAGACTTATGCGTGAAATATAAATAGAACTCTAAATATTTTTATTTTTTTGAAAAACTTCTAATACAAATACTCTAAACACAAAATGTGTGAAATGTAAATATAACTTTAAATAGTAGAAATCGGAATGCATCATGCTTACAAGTCTTTGAAGATTAGATTGGAGGATGATCTTAAAAAAATGGATGGGAAATGTAGCATTTCTCCTCCTAGCCATGGATGATGGAGTTTGAAGTGGAGATAAGAGATGTTTGATTGTTGTAATGAAGTTAATGAGCATGAAGCTAGCAAGCAAAACTCTTTCATTTATTAGTAACTGTTGTAATTAAATAAACTAGTATCTGCCCAATTGAGCTGTTAGAAATTGTATGGTTCATGTGTAACCTATTTGCTATTGTCATTAAAGAATTTGTTTAAGTAGTTCAACTCCTTTTGCATTAATTGATCCCAAAACACATTTTTCTTCTCTTTCAAATCAGATAGTTTTCTCATATCACACTGCTCTTCTGCACTCAATCTCTCACTGCAACAATGTAACAGTGATTGAATTAACTGCCACTTTGTTGGTTTTAAGTTACAGTACTGTTACGTACGTATGCTGTGTCTTTTGGACAGATTCATTTTGTTGCAGACATAAATAACATTTTATAAGAAAATGAAGAAGAAGAAAAAAAGGAAAAAAAATTGGATTAATCAAACTCATAACCTACAGTTCCTCAAAGTAATCATATTCTAGTGGTCTTTTGAACCCTAAAATATATAATTCCTTTCTTAAATTTTCTTTTTTAAAAACATAAAATAAAACTTACAATAAAAAGAAGTATTCATAAAGTATAAAGAGTATAATTTTTTTTTACAATTATCGATTCCAAGTTCACAAATCTTCATTCGCCTTTCAATAAAATTTGTTTCTTAGATTCATTAGACAATAAATTAATTTTATGAGTAAATAAAGATATTTCTTTCAAAATATAGTTGAATGTAGATAGACTTTTGAAACGGCATAAAATTTGATGTATTCCATTTCAAATTTGGATTAAAACATGAATTATCTTTTTCAAATTAAAATTTAATTATTAGAAAATTAAAAATTAACTTAAATTACAACAGATTACATTAAAATAAAATTGTAATTAATAAAAAAATTATATAAAATTGTTAATTAAGAAAGTAGATATATGTGTGCATAATTTTTTTTCGCTATACATACTATCAAATTAGATTCATGAGTCTCAAACTAACATGATATCTACCTTATTCAGAATGATTGGAGCAATATGACTTTGGGTTTATTAATATACATATATAATCAAGTAAAATATCATTAGTTGATCTCATACTCAAGCTAACCTAGATATCGAAACATGTCAAACCAAAAGCCAATTTTAATTAATATTCGAATTGATTTATCTACCCAGTCACATTAGATCAGAAGTCAATAGAATCTCATATTAATATGGATATCGTATTATCCGAAATGTGAGCTTATCAATCTAATACTCAATTGACATGTATAGCATTACATATAGATTATAAGTCAAATACTTCATTATATTAATTCAAATTGAAAGTCAATATGAGACTTGGATTAACATGAACAGCTTATAAAGAAAACTATGCGGAGTGTTTGATGATCATAGGAAGGCTACACATGATGTCAGCACAAGAAGAGCATGCTGAGGAAAAACATTTTCCATACTCGTTGCACCGCTACATAAAAAGTTTGTGATGTTATTATGGACAGCGGTAGTTGTGAAAATGTGGCACCAAACTGCGGGTAGAGAAATTGGACCTATCTACACAAAGTCATCATCATCCTTACAAACTACAATGGCTCAACAAATGTAGTGAAGGGAAAGTATTGAAACGTTTCCTTGGTGTGATGTTGTTCCAATGGATGCATGTTACCTTCTCCTTCTGAGACCTTTGCAATATGATCATTGCGACCATTGTGACTATTACACCAACACCTACTCCTTTGTTAAATATGAAGCAAAAATCAAGTTACCTCCATTGCCATTATGGGGACTTGATAAAATCGAGAAGAAGACAAAGTCATTAGTGTCTATAATCACTAATACTTGGTTCAAAGAAGTTGTGGATGAATTCCATAGTGTGACTTTATTCTAATGTGCGAAGTAAAAGCTGAAATGACCTTTCTGGTATCAATTGAACAAATCATCGTTGAATTTCAAGATATTGTACTAAAATACGTTCCACATTGATTTTCATCGATACAAGACATCCAACATGCTAGTGGTGATTGTATTACTGGAGTTGACATTCTCAACATACCAGCTTACGTAATGTGTCCCCAAGAGCATGCTGAAATCACACGTCAAGTTGAAGAATCTTTGAAGAAATTATTAATATTGGAAAGTGTTAGCTCAAGTATTGTCCTTGAATTTTAGTACCCAAGAAGGGTGGAAGATGGAGAATGTGTGTCGATAGTCGAGTTGTCAACAAGATTACCATCAAGTGTCAATTTCCAATTCCTAGACTTGATGATTTATTAGATTAGTTGCATGGTGCCACCATCTTTTCAAATACTAACCTTCGTAGTGGATACCATCAAATGATCAAATCAAAGTTAGGCCAGGAGATAAATTGAAGAGTGCATTTAAAACCAGAGATGGATTATATGGATTGATTATGATGCCCATTGGATTATCTAACTCTCCTAGTACAGTCATCTGTCTGATGAATAAAATACTTCAATCATTCATTGATAAATTTGTAGTCTTCTGTTTTGACAATATTTTGATTTGCAGTTGTTTCAAAGAGGATCACTTAAAAGAAACTTCAACAAGTGCTACAACATTACACCGATTTGGTCCTTTACAAGTTAACAAATTTTAATTTTGCTTCTTTCATAAAGAAAATGGAAAGAAAGAATAAGCGATATTCAAATTACTAACTTTTTTTAAAAAAAATAAAAAATAAAAAATTGGGAGGCAAACTGTCACCAAAATGTTGTAAGGATCTAAATGTCTCTTATTTTAATATAAAATATGGGTTGCCTATGACATGACAATTAGACGGCCACATAAGTCAGTCATAGTTTAGAAATAGGAAAAAATCTAGGGAGAAAAGATATTGACATAATGACTAACATGACTCTTATTGTTCATGTACATTTTTGTGAAAAGACAAGTTCAAGCTCTTAGTTATAAAGTTGAGGTTGAGGTTGACAAGCTCAAGCTCAGCATACAAAAGAATGGGAAAATGACAATTTTGCAATTTCTATCAAACAACAAGGGTGTCTATACAAGAATGAATAGATGCAAGAGATTGGAGAATGAAGGTTGGTTATAAATAGAAGTTTTCTCTCAACAAAGAAAGCATGAATTTTAAAAACAATCACAAGCCTACAACCAAGTGAAAAATTTATCAATCAATCTTAATATCAAATACTCTTACAGTTCTCAATTATATTTTCGGATCATCTTCTTAAGAGTATATTGAAATACAATCTCTCATCCTCTTGGTAGCTTGAAAGTTGTAATTAGATCCAAACATCAAATCTCTTTTTGATTATAAATCCTCAAGTCTGTAAAACTTGAGTGATATTGTAAGCTTGCTGAAGCTAATAACATCAGTGGTGTAAGATTGGTGAGGTCAAAAAAATACATAGTTGATTGTATATCCTCAAACTCTTCAAAAGTACGAGTCATAATGTAAGCCTGGAGACCTCTTCAAAAATACATAGTTAAAAATGTTTTCAAAAAGGGACATATATTAATGGATCATCGAACCAATTTTGTGAATCTATTTAAAACACCTCACCACTAAACTAGAAGCATGAGCGTGCCATTTGTTGGTACAAAATAACACACAAGTTAGTGAACTATAAACCATTTTTTATGTCAAACTGACAAATTATAATTTGTAAGTTGTTTGAAAAATCATGAAAGATATGAAATTTTATGTATCTATTAAAATAATAGGTTTTTTGATTGAATAAAAAATAAAAAAAATATCTAAAATTTGTAGTTTAAGTAAGTACTAAAATAAACTCTAGGGGTTCATTCTGATGGTAAAAAAACATTTGATGGTAAAACACACTTATTTTGTATTGAAGATTTTAGGTTTGAATCTTCTAATGTCTTTAAAGTAAGTACTTTTGAACCATAAGGTTTTGTATTATAAAGAAAGTAAACAGAAAACTAATTAAGAAAAAAACTTACTACAATAAAACTATGTATCTTCTATATATAATTTATATATCATTTATACATTATAATAATTATTAGAAATGGGGGATGGATGGATAAATGATTGTCTTGGAATTTATATTGAGAAAGATTCGTTCGACAATATTGAACATGAGGCTATTATTTAATGATTTCTGAACATGAAACGCATGTATGACAATTGAAGAGTATGTATGTAATCTTTTGAGTACAATGTAAATGGAGTAATGTAATTTTCTAAAATGTATATAATTTTTATTTTATGAATTAAAGTTCAAAAGTTTGAACCCTGTAACCTAGGGTCTTGGCAACGCCATTGCATATATATCATAATTAAGTAATACTAAAACCAAAGTTTGAGGTTACTTCACCCATTTGATACATATTACTGCTACTACTCAAAACAACAACATCCAAACAGATACATTATCTGTCACTTTTGTAGATATGGACATTAAAAACCAAATCTTTATTGTTTATCAGTTCAAAGATACAAACATCTCCCGGTTGCAGTCCACTTTCTGACTTTCACTTGCAAACAAGGGCCAACCAGCCGAAAGGCGGCGACCATTTTTAGCCTCGCAACAAGGGAGCAATTTCAGATTCCATGATTTTTTCCCAATCTGCAACATGATATACTTTTCTTTGTTCTCAATAACCCCATTTAAAGTTGGTACATACTGCATAGTAAAATGTTATCATGATTATAATAATCACAACATATTATACAAAATGTGTTATGTTATACATATAGCATTGCATGCATTGATGTAAATGTTTTGTGTTTAACCTTACCATCCGATTTTCTACTAGATGAGTAGGGTTTATGAGAATTGTGAAAAAAGGATTGCTTGAGATGAATTTTAAAGCTATTTCCTGAGCTCTAGCTCCCTTTGGCCAATTCCATGATGTGGTTCTTCGACTGCTCTCTTTAATGCCACCTGCTTAATGTAAAACAAAGAAGAAATTATTGGAGGAGCATCTTGAAATTTTGAATATTCATGATGCTTAATGTTTTCAGGTTATTTTTTGGGGTAAAAAGAAAGAGACCAGTTTAAACTTGAAAGAGAAACAGAACATGAAATCTTAACATACCTTTAACTTTCTTATGTGGTCGAGGATAAAATAATGGTGATCTTTTTTTAGTACTCTTCTGATTTGGCCATTCATCCAAAATCTCAAGTGATTCATTATCGCTATGACAAACATTTTCTTTATCATCATAAGTGTCACTGTCACATGAAAAATAATCTATTTCTAGTGCATTCTGGCCAAGTATGAGTACATCAAACTTTGAAGTTCCTTTATATTTGAAAATTACCAAACACCCATGTCCTAGAGAGTAATTTTGAGTAAAAAATTTCCAACCCTTTTCAAACCAAATCTCACCATTGATTTCTTTCCAATAAACTTTCCATTTAGTGCCATCAGGAGGCTTGATCAACACTGGATTTGATAGACCAACTCCATGTCTCCTTGTAAAGTTATTTGGTATTTGCTGTAAAAATAAAAAAAAATAAAAAACTTTTTGGTGATCAGTAAGCAAAATATGTCAAATATTCTTTCTAAAAATACAACAGTCATCTAAACATTCATGTTTGATGTAACTAAGCTTAGTGATCATAACTAAGCTAACAACTAATCATAAATAACGTGTAACTGCCTTAAAACATTATTCCACTGATTCTAACATATCCCTAATCAAATTTCTAGTGGGCGGATCTAGACATGATGGTTTGGTGTGGCAAAATTATAAAAGAAAATTTTTAGTGTACATTTGATTTATAATACGATATATATATTAGTAATGTGAAAATTATATAGAAAAAGCACTATAGCGAAGTGGCTAAATCAAGTTTGTTAGACGTGCCTATAGATAAAGGATCATCTATGACACTAGATCCGCCTCTAAGTGCTTGAATGTACATGTGGGTATGTGCATGTATTTGCAACTTTACTAATAATATGTGAAATAAAAATATAGCATGTTGTAACTTCAACTTATGGCACTAAATAAAAATATATATGCTGGAAATCTAAATAGTAATAATAGGAATGCTTACAATCCTTTGAAGATTAGTTTGAAGAATAATCTTAAAGAAACGGATGGGGAGGGTAGTATTTCTCCTAGCCATGGATGATGTAGTTTGAAGTGGAGAGTGGAGATGATGTGTATGTTGATGTGTGTCACTCTTCTATAACTGATGACAGTCACTACATGTTGGTGTTAGCAAGCAAAGTTATTCATTTATTAAGGTGGTAATTGAGCTACCTGTCTCAAATATGTCATTATTACATTTCAGAACAAAGTAATGGGCTGCATCTTCTTATTCTTAGTTGATCTTCACACTTTTATTACTAGCTTAGTTGTTGTTTTAGAAAAGCTTAGTTGTTAAATATAAGCATTCATTTCACTAAACAAAAAATCCATATATGCAAGCGCATTTTTAAATTACTAAACACATTTTTTTTTCTTTTTTAAATAAACTCCTAATTAAGACTTCCTCTAGTCTTTTTTATAAGAAACAAATGGATCAACAAAAGCTTATGTATTTAGTCTACATCAACTTTAGTTGATTAATTTGTCTCTTATAAAAAGGACAAGAGGAAAGTGTGTTGGGATATGAAAAAATAAAATTTACTACATACATATACAAGGGTATTTTAAATACGACCAATTTTTCTTAATAAGATTAAAAAAAGCAAAATGTGAGGGGAAAGAGGGGTAGTAAGTATTACTATTCTCCCCGTTCTAAAGTTCGTTTAAAATTTTTACACATATATTAAATAGAAATTAATAGAGAATAACTTATTTTATCAAATTATTCTTTTTAATTATTGGTGTTTTTTTCACTATTTAGAGGGTACAAGTAAGAAGAAAAATTTAATATTGCATGGTAATAAAAACTAACATTCGTTTTGAAATAAATTATTTATACTAAGGTGACACTCATTTTTCAAAACAAAACAATTATTTTTATTAATTTGTCCAAAAAATAATATTTTTATTAATTGTTAATTTCATAATAATAAGCTTGGGCAATTGGACCACGAACTTCTTCAATCCATACCATATTGGGCTTGTCAAATATATAATGGGCCAGCATATATTAGCTACATTATTGCTGGTCCTCGAAAAGAGTGTTGCTTTTCTGACATTCAAAATGTCCTGGGAAGATAAGTAAAAGACCAAAAAATCCGACGGCAGTTAACTGCTGTTGGGTTTCTAGTTATAACCCAACGGTAGTTAACTACCGTTGAAGGTATTTTAGTAATTTACTTGTGTTGTTAAAAACTTCTAAATGTCTCAAAAGCAATTGTCCTTTGAAAATTGCTCTTTAAGCAGTTTTGTTTACTCTCAAGCACTTAGAAATGATCATTTTATCTCCAACGCAATTAATTTGCGCTTGTTGGTCTATAATAGTTAACAGCCATTCGCTGAACAACGGTAGTTAACATCCGTTTCAGATTCAAATTGCATATACAGGAAGAAAAAAAACACATACGGCTCAGCTCAATTTAGAGTCCTCTCTTAATTCCTTAGTTTATTTATTTGTAATTGTCCATCGGGAGATGAGAAAAATATAAACGTTTTTAGCTAAGAAACTTATTTTCAAAATGTAATTATTAATTTAGGGACAACGTGACAACAACTGTATTTTTTATTTTTGCTTGTCAGGTATTTTTATAAATTTTGCTTTTTCTTTTGCGAATTTTATAAAATAAAAAAAAATAAAAAAACCTAAATTAAAGAGGCAAAAAGATAAATATATTAAGCCAAACAATCAATGTACAAGATGTGGAAATTTGATCATCCCATGTCCATATTGTTCGGCCATCTCTCATATGCTTCAATTGAAAGTTTATAAAAAATAGGTTATTAAAAAGAAGTCATTTTGGGGTGGGGGGTGGGGAGAGAGAGATAGATGAATGGATGGGATGAGAGCAGGATCAACAACAGGAGAGAAAATATTTTGGGGTGGTAGTTACACATGGTAGTTAGTTAGTTAGATTTGTGTTTAACTCGATGTTTTCCAATAATATGAAGTTTAGGACTAGTATTATTTTGTCTCACTAAGTATTCCTTGTGCTTTGTAGGGTATTATTTTAATAAAAAAATTATCCAAATTTTCCTTGCATATAGCATGTTAGTGAATCAATTGATGATGGTCAATTCAATTGTTCCTTGCATGTTCAGTGTTAGTGTGCGTCGAGAAGTGAGTAATGACGTCCCACAATGAAAAATGACAAAAACAAAAATGGGAACTAATCTATAAATATTTTATTTATTTTATATTTTAATACGACAAAGTACAATGAGAATCGGTTATCGTAATGCTTAATCACTAATCAACATTATGCAGCGTGTATGTGGGTACTGGCCGATTAATTAAATGGAATCTGAAAATTGTTGGATTAATTAAATAAAACACTAACTAAAATTTAAATGACTATAGTGTGAGAAAAAACTTCTGTCTCACTAATCAACGTTCAGCGGCGTGAATGTCTCTCCCGGTGGGTTACAACAGTATGAGAATTGTGTTGGATAGTTAAATAAAATATTAAAACAAAAATTTGTGCTGGTCCCTTTTTCCGGGCGTTGTTCTGGTGCAGTCGAATTTTAAATGACTATAGTGAGAAAAAAAACAAAAATAATTTGTGTTGGTCCCTTTTTCCAGGCGTTGTTAGATGATTAATTAATCATAAGTTACAAGAGTTTAGATAAAGAGGGAGGAGAGAAAGAATAGAAACTTTAAAGTACGATTGTAATTGATGATTTTCTTTTTTTTTAGAGATTGTAATTGATGATTTGATCATATTAAAAAATAAAAAATAACCTTGTTCTCGTGGACAAGGACAATGCATTGCTATATGTAGAAATTAGATTTTGAACCTCGAACACTTCATATATTCGTTTTAAAAGGTTAATTCTAACCACTAAATTATTTCACTTAAAAACATCTTTAAATGACCGTGTAATATAGATAGTAACTAATCTTTTTTGGGACCATATATTGTAACTAATCTTAGAAAGTACTCTAAGAAAATTCTTACAACAATAAAATTTCTCAAGCATAACTCCTATGAGAATACTTTTTAAGAAAAAAATGGAGCAAAGAGGAGTAGCCTGCTACGACACCCAAATCATATAATAATATAAATAAAATGAGTATAAAGAGACGGGGGTCTATAGCCAAAACCCTCAAGGAAAATAAAAGCAAAAAAAAAGAACCAAAAAATGAGAGCAGCAACAACACACCAAATGACTAGCGAGGAGTACGGTTGAAAGCACCTACCTTAAGCCCTAGCTTAACCTCAGTTTGCTGCTTCTTTGACTTGTTCTTCGACTTTCTTGGGACCACCAATTGAAATGGTTGATCTGTGTGACCGACCAAATCAACACTCTCAACATTATGAGTCATGTTAAACCATGATTCGCTAAGAAATTACATAGCTTGTTGTACCACCCTTCTTATTTGATGTGGAAGATCATATAATACTACAATCACAAAGAATACTAAGAATTTATATCCTTTAACCAAACCAAAACTTCTGATACCAGATATTGGAAAAAAATGTCACAGGAAAAATAAAGAAACACAATAGGAACACAAAAATATAATGTGGAAAAAACAACAACGGTCGTCTCAATGACAACCATAGAATAACATCATGTGCAATATTTTACAACACATAGACTACTCTCAAACATCATCGACCTTAATACATCTACATCCTCCAAATCAAATACTTAATTACATCTCACGACAATTTAAGACAATAGAGAAAGAAAAAGTCAGATACAAGTTTAAAATGTTGGACTTTTTTATATGTATATTTTCAACCACGGTCATAGATGAAGCTCATGATGATTCAAGAAAGGAACAAATGGTCCTTGTGTTAAGATTTGTTGATAAACCTGGTTTAGTATAGAAGTGGTTCTTTGATGTGGCACATGTTAAAGACATTGTTGGTTTAACTCTTAAGGAACTCTTTGATCGGAAATTCAAGAATTATGTTTGTGTTTGGTTGCAACTAGCAAGAAGGAAATTTACTTCTTTGCTTGATAGAGCACTCTGTCTTATCACGACTCTTCAAGTTCTTCGGCCACGACTAATATACCTTTATAGGCAAAGAAATTTGTCAAGGCTAAATTGGGAATCGAGATGAAGGTGGATTTCTAGCGGATAATATTGTTTATATTGAATGAGAATTAGTGTAAATATTAGTTGTGTGTTTATTATTGATGATAGGCCACTCGGTGAGTCTAGAGTATTACTTTAATGTATGTGCTTTAATTTTTGATGATCAACTTTATACTTATTACAACTTAAAATTTGTGTTTAGAGACCGGAGAGACTATTACAGCTTATATTAGAAGCTAGATGCATCATTTATTGAATAAATCTAAAAAATAAACTTAATTTCTCTTACATTAAAGACCAGCGAAAGTATTATAGTTTATTTTAGTGACTCAACTCAGCTTTTTTCTCAAGCTCAACATTGAAGATACACAATACTCAGAGATGTGTGAAATAAAAAATCAACATAGTTATAAATATATATGTTGGATCAACAGTGCAATAAATAAAATTTAAGGTGGTCAAAATAAAAATGCTACTAAAATAATACGTGTGATTTTTAATACCCCTAAAAAAATGTGTGATTTTTAATAGTATAATATGTGTGGTTTTGTCAAGAAAATAGTATAGTATGTGTGTGTGGTACTCATCTAGAGTCGGTACGGCTATGATTAGATAATATATGTATTCTTTTTCATAATTTGGAAGCGAGTTTAAATATTTTTTGTCAAACTTGGAGCACCATTTAAAAAAGTATAAAAGAAATATTTCTTTGTCCCCGTGAGATTAGCTCAGTTGGTAGAGATATTGCATAATTTATGTAGAGGCTGAGGTTTGAACCCCAGATACCCCACTTCCCCATATTTAATTGTGTGAGCTTCAGCCACTTTTTTACTAAAAAAAAAATCTTTTAAGACTGTGTAGTAAACAATGAACTTTCCAATTCAGAAACTAATACTTTTTTATTACTTGACCAATAATAATATATTAATATGAAAATCCTTCTAGAAACCCTAGCAACATGGTTCTGTACGTGTAGGGCACTGCTACAGAAAATGAGGGTGTGATAATTCTCACTGTGGGTCCAATTTTGCAATGTTTGTAGGGTACTCAATAATTTATGTCCCACCCTTCACAGCTCACAGCCTCACATCCGCTGTATGACAAGTACCACCGGCAACCAACATCATTATTCATTATCTATCTAGAAGGAGAGTAATGACAAAAGCTTCTAGAAAGAAAACCTCTCCTCCACTCTATCATGCACTAATTTATATCTATGGAATCTTATCTTGGATTATAATTTAATGTATTCTAAATCAATTCCTTTTTGTACACCAAAGATCTTTTCAGTTACCACCAAAAAAAAAATAGATATTTTCGGTTTTTTCTTAAACATGAAGGAGGAAAAAATATCTAGTTGTGGCTGTGACTTGTTTTGTTCGTTAGAACTCATAAAGGGAATAAAAAGGAAAAGATAAAGTTATTTGATTAAGTATTTAAAATGCGACAGATAGACAGTTCACCGTCACGGATCCGGACGGAACTGGAATATATGTTTGAACAAACATATAATTTTGTTTTAAGGAAAACATATAAAATACTTATAATTAACTTGTCAAAAAATTACTTATATTTATATTTAATTGTATTTTGGCAGAAAATATAAATAACTACTTATTCTTTCAAACAAAACTACTTATTACCACCCAAAAAAAAAAACAAAACTACTTATTAGTGCCTAATTTTCATATGAAAATTTGTTAGTACATAAAATGTATTTTTTTTTCTTTTGACGGTTAGGTTTCTCTATATCCAAAAATCAAATATCAAGTTTTCTTTACATATAGCCACATATATTCTTTATCACTTGTCTACATAAGATGTTTGTAGGTCTTATACTCAAACTAACAAAATATTTGGAATAATATTTCAAAAAAAAAAATTGGAATACGATACAACGCAATTCGAGTAGGGATCACACTCCATAATTTAGAGAGAGAAACTAGAGATAAAAAGAAGAAAATTCATTATAATTTTCATCGATTTTCATAATAAGGCATACAATGTTTATATAAACTTATGCATATTCATAATAAGATAAGTGCACCCTAACTTACTCAATATTATCCTCTAACAATATACATTTTAGATTCTTCTATATTAAGGTGAGTCATAATAACTTTTAGAACTAGCTGAGTCACCACATCCTTATTATAACTATCTTATAAGAATATGTGAAACAATATCATTTTGTTTGGTTTGGAAGGTGATAATTTGGTTTAGAAATTTGTTGTGTATAATTGGAAGATGAGAACATCATTTTTGAAGTTGAGGTTGAAAACGCGGACAATTTGTTGGCTCAGATAAAAAATGTGACATAGTTCTGGTTTATGGAATCAAAGAGCAGGTCCAAGTTCTTCTTATATATATATATTCTAATTGGTGGTTAAATTCTTTGAGATTAATTCTCTTAAAGCACTTGAATATTTTATGTAAGTGTTGGGATATCTCTTGTACTCCTTATACTGAACTTTGCTTGTAAAAAAAAGATCAAATATTTGTATTTTAGCCAAATGCTAACATTAAAATTATAAATAATGAATCTAATAAAGCTTAAATTTTTCTATTTACTTTTTTGAGAGAAAATTTTTCTATTTATTGAAATATTAAATATTTCTCCCATGTATAACATGACCTTATGTATAGTGTAGTTTATATGATACAGTCTACTCTTGTGGAAGTCAAAAGCATGTGTTTGTGTTTCCAAATTCCAATTGAATAAAATTTAATTCGTACTACTAACTGCTACAACAATCAGTATGTGCTAACTAACAGTCTAACACATTGTACTCCTAATTCGTATACAGTTGTGATTTTGGTTCCAACTCAAACTTTTGACCCCAAAAATTATGATTTTTATCCCCAAAAAGATGATAATTTTGTATCCCAAAAGTGATTTTTTTTTTTTTTGTAAGCTCTCTTAAAATTCAAAATTGAAACAAAAAATCACCACTTTTGAAGCTAAAGAACGCCATTTTTTAGGTTAAAAATTTGTGTTTTAAAATGGTAATAATATATAAATTTGTCTTATCTCAAGGTTTCAGTTTGGATTTTCTCTACTACCAATATCGGTGAGCTAGTTTGGCTTCCTCATAAAAAAATATAAATTTGTGGGACCAAAAATTCGGATTTTAAAATGGAGGAACATCCGGCTATGGGTAAAATAATAGAGGGATCAAAAGTTATTTAAATCATTTTAAAAATAATTTGGTTATAGTTGTTTAAACTATTTTGTTTAAAAATATTGGTGCATTTTTATGAAACATTTTAAAAGGTGGTACAGTATTATAATTTTTTTGAATATATTTCTAACAAAAATTTATTTTAAAACAAACATAATCAGTTAGAAAACATTTCAATTAGTAACACTTTGTTTGTTTGAAGATAGGAAACAAGGTGAAAAAGAATATGTAAAAAAGAAAGTAAGAAGGAAAATCCATGTGAGAATTTGTTTGATTTAAAAATGTTGTTGATTGCTTATTCTTTGGTTGAATATAAATTTTCATGGGTTGTCCTATGAGGCTGTTAGCATGATTCGGTTGACAAAAACGTTACAATATGTAGAAGATGAGGTTTGAATCTCATATTCCTCACTTATTCATCTTAAAGAGAAAATTTTAGCTATTAGGATACTTAACAATAAAAAGAACTTAAGGGTTTTGTCAAAAAAGTTAGGGCGATAATGCTTTAATCTGCTCTAACATTTCTATTTTAATACATAAAGAACTTTTTTATCCCTAATAATTGGTTTTCCTTTTCTGCCAAACACATACTTCTTTATGCCTAACACTAATACCTGATGTTCCGATATACTCTAGTATTTCTCTTTCAATAATAACGAACTTATTTATGCCTAATACTTGATTTCATTTCGTATATGAGTCCTACCAAACACATGCAGCACAAAGGATAAGAAGATAGAACTTTGACCAAAAAACATGAGAATTAAACTTCTATACGAAGCACTAATGTTTCATTTGTGTATGTGCGTTTTACATTAATTATAATTACATCCCCTAAAAAAAACCTAATTCTAGTGACATGACAATATTTATTTTTGAAAAATATCATTATCATAACAATTTTGAAAATAAGGTTAAAACAACTAACATTTTCCCCACCTCACTTCTTCAGTTCTTCCTAACAAACTAACAACAAATATTTGCCTATAAAAATTAATGCATGCAACTAGCTAGAAATATAAAGTGCACTTACTTACATTACATCCTATATAATTGGCATTCTCTGAACCAACATGTGTTTGGCATTCACTGCATGATTTTTATTTATTTCATAACTTTTTTGTTAAATATTTATTTAAAATTTAAAAACTATTTTGCTAACTATGTTTACTTTTTTCCTTCAAAAAAAACTATGTTTACTTTTTATAATTACAGAGAAAATTCTTCTTTTTTCTTTAAATTTACGTATGCTTTTCTTATATCATTTGAGTGAATGTAAATTAACTGTCATTACATTTTCTTTAGATAAACAGCCCATTACAAATCTATGCTCCTTGCATAATTATGTCGACGGTCACTACATTAGTTGAAGGACCTAATCACGTGGAAATGCGTTGTCAAGTTTGTTTTGTATTTGCCTCAAAAAAAAGTTGTTTTTTATTGAATAGTAATCATGATCGATGTATAACGCGTTAGGCCTAATTATATGTAACCTCAACAAAAGAAAAGGCTAATTATATACCAGTAGTTATAAAGTATATTAGTTTTTTTTAAGGAAATTATAAAGTATATTAGTACTAGTAAAGTATACATTTGTGAGAGTTTTCCAACTCATATGTAAGTATTCGGTTTTGGAATTATGAGAAAAAATTTATGAGATATAAGTTTTTATATTAGATTATATTTTTTTATTTGATGCAAACTTGATTGCACCAAAGGTCGACTCTAAACTCTTATCGTTATATTTTTTTTACAGATGATGTAGTATTGGCTAGAGAGACGAAGGAGGAATTAATGGAATGTTGAAAGCCTAAAGACAAGTATTCGAAGAGTATAACTTTTGTTTGAGTAGAAGCAAGATAGAGTGTATGAAATGTAATTTAGCAAAAGGCGAAACGTTTCTAATTTAGAGATGACAATTAGAGATCATACCATACCATGAGTTGTATGGTTTAAATATTTTGGGTAGTGCAATCTGCCAAAGAAATATAAACTAATGTAAATCATTGAATTCAAGTTAGGTGGTTAAAATAGAGAAGTGCCTCAAATGATCTTAGGAGAATGTTAACGAGTGTCCTTGAAGTATTGATTAAAGTGTTAAAATATGATAAAAAAGTATTGTTCTAGTTGAATGGAAAATTTTACCAACGATGAAATCGAGTATTGAAAAGTGAAAAACTAACCCAATAATAAAATAAGTATGGTGAAGATGAGGAGGATATATTGTTAAGACTAAACATATTAGGATTAAGAAAAAACAGTTGTTAAGAATAGATATACTTGAATAAAAATAGTAATGAGTGACGTGGAGCGAACTGTTATCTAGGCCTTCTAGAAGCCCTTACAAAACGTACTGTAGCATTTGTTCCACTTTCTTTTTCTTCAACAGACCCCACGCAGTTAAACATTCATCCCTCGTGGCAAACCCCAAATTACCCTTATACCCCTCTCTCTCATTTCATTCTCTTTCTTCATTGACCTCTATATAAACAACCTCACCACACAATCTCTCAGCACATAACACAAACACAAGAGTTCTATAATTTCCTATTCCTATTTTACCCCTCCCTCGTTACTTTCTATTTAATTTTCCGATGACGGCAACACTCAGCCTCGCCGGTATCCCCACCGTCCGGCCACTTCGTTTCTCCGACGACTGTTCCACCTCCGCAAGATTCCTTGGGAAACCTAGTTCCAATATTTCAAATCGGCGCCGGATTTCAATCCGAGCAGTAACGGCGGCAGTCGAGACACGGAGGCCGGCGAGTAGCTTATACGAAGTTTTACGATTAAATCCAGGCGCATCAGCGACGGAGATTAAATCGGCTTACCGGAGTCTTGCTAAGGTTTACCATCCCGATGCGGCGGCGCGACGGTTACCGGAGTGTGACGACGGTGACTTCATCGAGATCCGTAACGCTTATGAAACTCTATCTGATCCATCGGCGAGACAGATTTACGATCTGTCGTTAATGGCGCACGGCGGAAGAAACAGGCGGTTTACGGCGGCGCCGGTGACGCAGAAGCGGAATTCTGGTTATTATACGAATCGGAGATGGGAAACGGATCAATGCTGGTAGAAAGCGTTGAAGTTGTTTTGGATATTAACAAAGAATTTCAAAAGAAAAGAGAGAAAAAAAATAGGAAAAATAGTGAGAGTGATGAGATTTGAAGTTACTAAATTTAGATAGAGGAAAGTGAAAAGAAAAAAAATTGTCTAGATTATGTCCCTATTTTCTTTTTGTGAGAATGTAAATGTTTTTTCTCTCAAATTTTTGTATGGGATATTTGTTCACTGCAATTTTAGAAAGGAAAAAAACAAAATGTTACTGGAAACCAAATTGTTCACATCTGGTTACATAATTATGGTTATTTCAGTTGAGTTTAGTTATTTTAGATTAGTTAAAAATTGTGAAGTTATGATTAATCGTATATTTGAATTAATCATAATACTTATTGTATATTGAATCACCATTTTTAAACTTGATTAGCCGGTCGGCTGGTCCTCTATTCATTTGAGTGCTTCATGAAAACAGCAGAAACTAAATTGGCTTCTCTTTTTTTTTGGTGTGGATGAGTAGCGAATTGCGGGTTAGAATAGAGGACCAGTCAACCGGCTAATTTTTTTTGGGTGTGGATGATTAGCCCTTGCAATTAAATCGATCTTCATCGTCCTTATGAACTTATCTCATTTGGTAAGAACAATACATAATATATGCAAGGTTATAGAGACTAAATTGAAGTACTTTATATAGTTTAAAGATTACTCGTAAAATTATATAATTAAGGAACTAAATTATAGTGAATGGTGGTTTAAGATTAAATTGATGGCTTGTTTAGAATTAATTAGTAGGGTGAGAAAATTGTATTTTATTTGAAGTTCTAAACACAATTAATGTGTGTGCGCCTTTAAGGTAAACAATTTGGGCAGAAATAAGGAGAGCTAAATTAAACCTCTCACATGAACAGATAAAAGGACGATAAAAATTATAAACTCATGTAAAACTGTAAAATACAGGGTGAAACCGTTGATCTCTTTCTCTCTTACTAAATCATCATGTAAAACTCATGAAACGAACAATCATCCCAAATTCACATTATCTAAGTACTAAATTAAGAGTTTACTCGACCTATGATAATATTGAGAATAATGCTCTAATCATAAGGATTACATGACGTTTACAAAGTTTTAGATATGCACATTTTTTACCTTACTTTAACATAACGATATTCAAAAAGTTATCATTTTTTGTAGAACAACAATAAACAAATCTTATCTAGGGATGTCAATGGGTATCCATGGGTACGGGTAGTATGATATCCGTCCCCACTCCGTTGGATAATTATGGTACCCATACCCGTCCCCATATCCGTCCGTGCGGGTATATCTATACGAGTAATCCACGGGTTTTTAGATACCCACGGAAATTCGCGGGTACCCATGGATTTTTTATTTTTATTTTTTTTTTAAAAAAAAACTTTTTTAATTACCTACAAACTTCAACTTTTAAAGATCCATACATAACATATTCCGTTCAAATTTCATAATTTATACCATAATCCAACAAAAATCATGATTCTTACATAATCCCAAGCAAATTTATCATACCATAATAAAAAGATAAAAACAACCAACATCCAAATAAACATCCAAAAAGTATAAAAAAAACCTCCAAGTAAAAGCAGTAAAGGACTAAAATCCAAATAAACATCCAAATATTCATATGCATTCGAAGTTATTTTATATATACACATAGATATTTTAGTAATTACTTAATTTATTAATGGGTACGGATACCTGCGGGCACGGGTATCATCAAATCCGTATCCGTGTTCATAAAATAACGAGTAGTTAAATACCCGTTTATTGTACATGTGGGTACCCGTTTAGCTACCTGCCCCATGTCCGTGACAGATTTTATCCGCGGATACCCGCGGGCACGGATTTTTTTGCCACCCCTAATCTTATCCCACCAAATAGAAATTCCTAAATGAAGATATTTTGTACAACAACAATAACCAAATTTTATCCCACCAAATAAAAATTCCTAAATGGAGATATTTTTTGTACAATTCTAATTATTATCCTACCTCGCACATAATACGTAGAAACTCTTTGGCAGACATTATTTTCATATTATCATGTTATTTATACTCGATGGTGGTTAAATAAACCTTCATACCACGACTTTTTTCAACTACAATGTAATATTTATCAAGTAAACTGAGACATGCAAGCACGTTATTTATACTCTTTCCACTGGTATTGGTATACTAACATTTATATTGTAGCCATAAGATCATTCTTATGTATCATTCCCATCGTTTTTATTTAACTTGTTTGATTTTGTTTTTATTTAACTGTCGTTTTGATTTATACAATTTATTAGATATACCATTTCTCAATTATTCATACTCCTTTTTAATAAAACTAATTAATCCTATGTATTTGAAGATTTCAAGTTTGTTACTTTTTCTAACAAACTTTTGTTGCTTATAATAATGGATGCATCATATCTTTTTGAAAAATTCAGATTTTTTTTAAACAATTTTTAAATCAAAATTTTGTTTTAAAAGAGTGGAAATTATAACAATGGATGAATGAAGAGTAGAAATTATATGAATAAATTACAACATTGTTAACAAATTTAAGTGCAAATTAAAAGAACAATGCCGAAGAAAAAAATTGTTTCTTATGTGCGCAAAAAAAAGAGTTTGTAGGAGAGTATATCAATTATTTGTCACAGAAGATATGGAATCAAACTTATTAGAAAGAAAAAGTTTGTTTGAAAAATATAAAAATTTATATGAATTAAAATGAGAGTATAATAGAAAGAAGAAAAGAAAAAAAACAGTATGTTTGAAAAATATAAAAATTTAT